>Ga0210383_10001037_pt1 | contig 25574 bp, 21 predicted proteins | sample IncBWC14OmetaG_FD_160072 | JGI IMG/M metagenome (GOLD analysis project Ga0210383, IMG submission 160072) | Forest soil microbial communities from Barre Woods Harvard Forest LTER site, Petersham, Massachusetts, United States - Inc-BW-C-14-O ... | reverse complement strand
AAAACGTTTCTGGCGCTGCGGATCGCGGTGAATCGAGAGATGGAGGAACTCGGGCAGTTTCTTTCACGGACCCCTGCTGCATTAAATTCCGGCGGCCGCGTGGTGGTGCTTAGTTACCACTCGCGCGAAGACCGCATTGTGAAGCACGCGTTCCAAGAGGAAGAGCGTCAGAGGGCGCTCAGAGTGCTCACCCGGCACGTGATCCAGCCGACCGAGGAAGAGAAGGCGGCCAACCCGCGTTCGCGAAGCGCGAAATTGCGGTGCGCAGAAAGAGTGTAGTTATGAAGGGCAAGCGAAAGAGAGCGGTAACGGCGGAGTTTCACACCGTCAAGAGGATTGACAACTCGCGTCTGGTGCGCAACATTGAGCCGGCGAAGATGCGGAATTTGTGGCGCACGGTCGCGATGGGAAGCCTCGTTGCAGCGTTTTTTATGCTGTACATCTTTCAGCATTTCCGCTGCATCGATTTGAGCTTCCAGCTCGAAGACTTAAAAGGTCAGCAGACGAAAGCCGCGGCATTGAACTCGGAGTTGAAGCTGGAAATTGCCGGGCTCCGTGATCCCATGCGCATCGATGTGATCGCGCGGCGCCGTCTCGGCCTAACCGAACCTTTGCCGACGAACGTGCAGGACTACGAAGCGCCGGATGGCGCGGAAGAAGCCGCCGTGCATTACGTGCGGCCGAACCGGGTACCGTGATTCCGCCGGCCGGCGCTGCTTTCCAAAACAAAATTCTTGCTTTTAGTTTGAACTCCCAAACGGAGAGTTTGCCGACCTGAATTCGCCATGCAACAAGACCGCGTCCACGTCCGTTTGCTCATTATCGCTGGCGTGGCGTTCTTGTGGATGGGCGCGGTTTTCGGGCGACTCACCTACCTTCAACTGTATCGCCATAGTGAGTATCTATCTCGCGCGTTGCGCCAGCAGCAGCGCACCTTCGAAATAACTCCCGAACGAGGCGCGATTTACGATCGCAACGGGCAGCCCCTGGCGATGAGCATTCCCGTCGATTCGGCGTTTGCCGTGCCGTCGGAGATCGTGGATGAGAATCTGGCAGCACGGCTGCTTTCGGGTGTGATCAACAAGCCGCAACAGGAGATTGAAGCGCGGCTCGAATCGTCGAGGTCGTTCGCTTGGATTGCGCGGAAGCTACCGCCTGAAAAGGCCGACGCGATCAACAAGCTAAACTTAAAGGGCGTTTACCTCCAGAAGGAAAACCAGCGCTTCTATCCGAAACACGATCTCGCAGCACATGTGCTCGGTTTTGTGGACGTCGATGAAAAGGGGCTGATCGGCATTGAGCGCGAATTGGACAGCCAGATTCGCGGAAAGAGCGAACGCATCGTGGTGATGGCAGACGCGAAGCAGCGCTGGTTTGATGGCGGTGAAGCGCAGCGCGAACGCGGCGCCAACGTGGTCCTGACGCTCGACGAAAAGATTCAATACACCGCCGAACGGGAATTGGCGGCGGCGATCGCCAAGACCCACGCCAGCGCGGGCACTGTCATCGTCATGAACCCCAATACGGGGGATATCCTGGCGCTGGCGAATTGGCCTAAATTCAATCCCAACAAAGCAGGCGATGCCCCCTCTGAAAATTGGATGAACCGGGCAGTCAGCGCGATTTATGAGCCGGGATCAACCTTCAAATTGATCACTCTGGCGGCGGCGCTCGATCAGGGGATCACTCGGCCCGACGAAGTGTTCGATTGCGAGAACGGTTCCGTGGTGATCTTCGGACACCGGATCCACGACCACAAGCCGTATGGCCTGCTGAACGTTGCGGGCATTCTCGCGAATTCGAGCGACGTCGGCGCCATCAAGATTGCGCTGCGTCTCGGCTCTCCGAAATTCTACGACTACATCCGCGCCTTCGGTTTTGGGAGCAAAACCGGTGTGGAGTTGCCATACGAAAGCCGGGGCCAGCTAGCGCACGTTGAGGATTGGGAACCAATCGCTATCGGCTCGATTTCCATGGGCCAGGAAGTTGGAGTGACGCCAATCCAGTTGGTCAGTGCGGTCTCCGCAATTGCCAACGGCGGATTGCTTTACAAGCCGCGTGTAATTTCCGAGTTGCGCCGTGGGGATAAAGCTCTGCCAGCGGAAGGACTGTTGGCGGAGCAGGAGCCCAAGCGCGTCATTCACCCGGAGACGGCCGCGACTCTGCGTCGGCTGATGGAGGGCGTAATCCTACACGGGACGGGACCTTTGGCACACCTCGATGGGTGGACTTCGGCCGGGAAAACGGGTACGGCACAAAAAATCGATCCAACAACTGGACGTTACTCGCGGACGCAATACATAGCTTCCTTCACGGGATTCGCGCCCATCAACAATCCGGCGGTGACCATTCTGGTGTCGTTGGACTCTCCCGTCGGGCTGCATGAAGGCGGCGAGGTGGCCGCGCCGGTTTTCAAACGCATTGCCGAACAGGTTTTGGCGTATCTCGACGTCCCACGAGATGTTCCGCTTAATCCAAAGCTCATCGAGACCGCTTATATGAAGCGCGCCAGCGAGGATGCGAGCGCGCTCGAAGATTCTTCGGCCGTGGATTTTTCCAGCCAGCCCGACGCACCCCCCACAGCATCACAAATGACAAATGTAGCCGGGCGGGAAAAGCCGGCTTCCATGAAGCCGGTCCTGACGGTTGCGGTGGATCAAGGCGGCGACATTGAAGTGCCTGATTTCAGCGGAAAGACGATGCGCGACGTGGCGGACATTGTTTTGCGGCTCGGGCTGGAACCTGTTCTGGTTGGCAGCAATCTTGCTACCGAACAATCACCAGCGGCAGGAGCCAAAGTGAGACGCGGCGCCAAAATCACCGTGCAGTTCGGGACACCGCTCGAGAAGAAATCGAAGACGCGCCCGGGAATCAGGAATTAGGATGAGAACTGGATTGAGCCAACTAGAAGACACCAGCAACTCCAAAACGAACCACACCGATGAACGCCGGCAAGATTCATCGCCATCCCGCGTCTCCCCTCGAAGTTTGAAACTGCGCGATTTGTTCCTGGGGACAGAAGCAAGCATTCCTCCAGCCGCGCAGGAAATGGAGATTCGCCAGGTCGCTTGTGATTCGCGCAAGGTGCAGCCGCGGGCGCTCTTTTTTGCGCTGCACGGCGCAAAGGTCGATGGGAACGCGTTTATTCGTGACGCGGTTTCGCGTGGCGCGGCGGCGATCGCCAGCGAAGAGAACGCGCCGGCGGCGATTCCCTCGAGCGTTGCTTGGATCCAGGTGCGCGAGGCGCGCAAAGCGCTCGCTGTGACCGCTGCCAACTTTTTTGGGCATCCGGCGAATGCTTTGCAACTCGTAGCGGTGACCGGCACAAACGGAAAGACCACAACCACGTCGCTGATCGATGCCATCATCAAAGCTTCCGGTGCGAAGACCGGCCTTTTCGGAACAATCGCCTATCACACACCGCTCGGCGAATATCCCGCACCCAACACCACGCCGGAATCAGTCGACCTGCAAGGGTTTCTCGCGGAGATCCGCGACGCGGGCGGAAAATTTGGCGTGCTAGAAGCAAGTTCTCACTCGCTGGCCATGGATCGCTTGTGGGGCTGCCATTTCGCCGCCGCCGTTTTCACAAACCTGACGCGCGAGCACATGGACTATCACAAAACGTTTGAAGATTATTTCGCTGCGAAGAAGAAGTTGTTTCAAGACACGGGGGCGGGCGCGCCGGAAGTCGCCGTGATCAATGCGGACGACAAGTACGGCAAGCGGCTGACTGGCCTTGCCAAGAAGACCGTGACCTACGGCCTCGAATCCGATGCGGACATCACCACGAAAAAATTCCAGCTGACTTTCAACGGTCTCACCTTCACAGCGCAAACGCCCAATGGCAAAGTGCAGGTCGCGTCGCCGCTTGTAGGACGCATCAATGTCTACAACATTCTTGCGGCTATTGGAGCGGCCCAGGCTCTCGGGCTTTCCAATGAAACGATCGAAGCCGGAATTCGCGGCCTCGAAAGCGTCTCAGGCCGCTTCCAGCGCATCGATCTAGGCCAGCCGTTTTTCGTGGTTGTCGATTACGCACACACCGACGACGCACTCGAAAATCTCATCCGCACCGCACGCGAACTCAATCCCAAAGGCCGCATTATCACGCTCTTCGGCTGCGGCGGCGGAAAAGACCGCACCAAACGTCCAGTCATGGGCGAAGTGACGGGACGCTTGAGTGACCTGACGATTCTGTCCAGCGACAATCCGCGCACGGAAGATCCCTTGAAAATCATCAGCGACATCATCGTGGGCCTCCAAAAAACCAATGGAAAATATTTGATCGAGCCCGACCGTGAAAAAGCCATCGGCGTGGCGATGGACGAAGCGCGCGCTGGAGACATCATTTTGCTTGCAGGCAAAGGCCATGAGAATTATCAAATTCTCGCGGACCGCACTCTCGAATTTGACGATCGCGATGTAGCGAAGCGAGCCTTGCGCGAACGAGGCTATGGCGAAGCGCCGGCCGGAATGGGTACTACCGAGCCTAAAAACGGCTCAAAGTTTGGCACGTAGCGCGCTTGTCTAGCTGGTCTAGAAAGTGTGGCGAGGGCGCGCGAGCCAGATGTCAACTCGCGAAAGGAGGAGCCCTCAAAATACGGTGACTACAAACCGATACGCGGGGTATCTGCGTAAAGCAAACCCCTTGAGGCATTTATGCGGTGGACGATTGCACAAGTGGCTGGCGCTTTGGGTGCTAGGACGGGGGCGGGACTCGACCCCGTGGCCTGGGTGGCCGGCGTCTCGATTGATTCTCGCACGCTACGTGCCGGAGAACTGTTCGTTGCCATCCACGGACCGCGTCATGATGGACACGATCACGTTCCGAGTGCACTGGGGCGTGGAGCCATCGCCGCGGTGGTGGCGGAGCCGCAAGCCCACCGCTACGGCGATGCCGTCCGGAATCGCTGCATCGTCGTGCCGGACACATTCGAAGCGCTCAAGCGGCTCGCTCGGTCGGTTCGCGAAGCCTGGGGCGGCAAAATTGCCGGCGTCACGGGCTCCGTGGGCAAGACCACAACGAAAGAGATCCTGGCGGCACTGCTGGGCGCGAAGCTGCGGGTCCTGAAATCGGAAGGAAATTTTAACAATGAATATGGCCTGCCGCTGACGCTGTTTCGTTTGGAAGAAACGCATCAGGCCGCCGTGCTCGAAATGGGCATGTCGCGCCGCGGAGAATTGGCGAGGCTTGCTGCGATTGCGCGTCCCGACGTTGGTGTCGTAACGTGCGTTGCACCTGCGCACTTGGAGTTTTTTTCGTCAGTGGATGAGATTGCGCTGGCCAAGCGCGAGTTGATCGAAGGACTAAACGGCCGCGATTCCACCGCCGTGCTGAACGCTGACGATCCTCGCGTCGCGGCCTTCGGCGCATTTGCTCCGGGCCGTGTAGTCACTTATGGAATCGATGCGCCGGCATTTTTCTCGGCTGCCGCCATTGAAGATCGCGGTGCTCTAGGCTCGGCGTTTGACTATGTGAGTCCCGAAGGCCATGTGCGGCTCGAACTTCCCGTTCCTGGCCGCCACGCCATCTACAACGCGCTTGCAGCGCTCGCCGCTGCAAGTGTTTGGAACATCGGTGCTGCCGAAGCGCAAAGTGTTTTTCGAACGCTTCGAGTGCCCGCGATGCGCGGCGAACTATTGCGTTTTTCAAATGGAGCGGCGCTGATCAACGACAGCTACAACTCGAGCCCCGCCGCGTTGCACGCCATGGTGGCAGTCCTGGCGGCGACGCCGAATTTCCAGCGGCGGATTCTGGCCGCGGGTGAAATGCGCGAGCTTGGTGCGTCATCCCCCATGTTGCATCGCGAAGCAGGCATATTCACGGCGAAAACAAACAAAGTCGATTGGGTGATTGGCGTCGAAGGTGACGCGAAAGAAATTGTCGAAGGCGCCATTTCCGCGGGAATTCCCCGGGCGCAGACGCGCTATTTCTCTTCGTCAGAGGAAGCGGCGGGATTTTTGGAAGAGCTCATTGCGCCGGGCGACGTACTGCTCGTGAAAGGATCTCGCGGAGTAAAGATGGAGCGCATCGTCGAAACGCTGCTTACTCGTCACGCCGCTCCCGGCGAAATCTCGCGGCAGGAGGTACGGCACTAAATGCTCTACTACCTGCTCTACCACGTTCTACAGCGTTATTTCAGCCCGCTCAATGTCTTTCGTTACATCACGGTTCGGACCGTCTACGCCAGCCTGACTGCCATGTTTCTCGGCCTCGTTTTCGGTCCTTGGCTGATACGCCGCCTGCGCGAATTGCAAATCGGCCAGTACATCCGCGAAGAGGGCCCACAAGAGCACCAGAAAAAAGCCGGTACACCGACAATGGGCGGCGTGCTCATCGTTTTGTCCACCGCCGTGCCCACGCTGCTCTGGGCCGACCTGACCAATCCTTTTATCTTGCTCGCGTTGTTCGCGTTGATCGGTTTCGCTGCCATCGGCTTCATTGACGACTACGCAAAAGTTTCGAAGCAACGCAATCTTGGCCTCACCGCAAAGAAGAAAATCTATTTCCAGGTGTTCATCAGCCTGATTGTAGGAATCTCGCTGCTCGTGCTCGTCACGCACTATGCATATTCGACACAGCTGATGATTCCGTTTCTCAAACGCCTGCATCCCGACCTGGTTTTCCATTCCCTGATGAATTCGCAGCACTTGTGGCCATTTGCTTTTCTTCCTTTTCTCGCATTTGTCTGCATCGTCATCGTCGGCTCTTCGAACGCGGTGAATCTCACGGACGGCCTCGACGGCCTCGCCATCGGCTGCACGGTGATCGCCGCTGGCGCGCTCACCGTTCTGACATACGTCAGCAGCAACTCGCGCTGGGCCACTTATTTGGAGATTCAGTACATCCCGCGCGTCGGCGAACTCACCGTATTTTGCGGTGCGCTGGTCGGCGCATCGCTGGGTTTCCTTTGGTACAACGCGCACCCCGCCGAAATTTTCATGGGAGACGTCGGTTCGCTCTCGCTCGGAGGAACCCTGGGCACGATAGCCGTCATCATCAAGCAAGAAATTCTCTTGTTCTTCGTTGGCGGCATCTTCGTCATCGAAGCGCTCTCGGTGATTCTGCAAGTCGGTTCGTTCAAGCTGCGCGGGAAGCGCATCTTCCGAATGGCGCCCATCCATCATCATTTTGAACTGCTGGGTTGGAGCGAATCGAAAGTCATCGTCCGTTTTTGGATCGCGGCGCTCGTCTTCGCGCTCTTCGCGCTGACGACGCTGAAATTGAGGTAGCGCGCCATTGCATCCATGCGCGCCGGGGAAGAAACAGTGCCTGTTGCTACAGATCTTCGGGGAAAGCGCGTGCTGGTCGTTGGGCTGGCGCGGACAGGCGTAGCCACAGCACTCTTCTGCGCCGCGCGAGGCGCGCACGTGACGGCAACCGATTCCCGCACCGAAACCGAAATCGGCGAAGCGATCGCCAAACTGAAAAACGCGCAGGTGACCCTCGAACTTGGCAGCCATCGCGAGAAAACCTTTCTCGACCAGGATTTGATTGTTCCGAGCCCCGGCGTGCCCGCGGATGAACCTCATCTGCAAGCCGCGCGCGCCAAAGGCGTCACGATCTGGAGCGAAATCGAGCTGGCCCACCGATTCCTGAAGGGCCGCCTCATCGGCATCACCGGTTCGAACGGCAAGACCACGACCACTTCGCTCGTTGAACATATTTTGAAAACGGCCGGCATGCAAACCATCCTCGCGGGAAATATTGGAACGCCGCTCATCGCCTACGTGGACGGCATGACAGATAACACGTTCACCGTCGTTGAGCTGAGCAGCTTCCAGCTCGAACTGATCGACACGTTTCGTCCCAACATCGGCGTCTTTCTAAATCTGACGCCAGACCATCTCGACCGCCACCACACCATCGAAGCCTACGGCGCAGCAAAAGCGCGCCTGTTTGAAAATCAGACCGGTGACGACGCCGCGATTCTGAACGCGGATGACGCAGCCACGACGGCCTATGCTCCGTCGCTTCCGCGCGTCTACTGGTTCAGCAGAAAGCAACGCGTCGCGCAAGGCGCATACGTTCGCAATGAAGAAATTGTCTTTCGGCAAGATGGCGCGGAAGAAGTCCTACTCAAACTGGAAGACATTCCGCTGGCTGGCGCGCACAACGTCGAAAATGTTCTGGCAGCAGCCAGCGCCACGCGCCTCGCCGGTGCGCCCGCGTTAGCCATCGCCAAAGGCGTGCGCTCCTTCGCGGGAGTCGAGCATCGCCTCGAATTTGTCGCCGAAATTGCCGGCGTGCGCTACTACAACGATTCGAAAGCCACCAACGTCGACGCCACGCTCAAAGCGGTCGACGCCTTCCCCGGCCGTACCCTCATCATTCTCGGCGGCAAAGACAAAGGCAGCGATTACACCGTCCTGCAAAGGCCTCTACGCGAAAAAGCGATTCTCGCTCTGCTCATCGGCGCCGCTGCCGAAAAAATCGAAAGTCAAATCTCCGGCAGCGTGGCCATCGAACGCGCAGAAACCATCGAGCGCGCCGTCGAAATCGCCTCGCACGCTGCACAACGCGGCGACGTCGTTCTCCTCGCGCCAGCCTGCGCCAGCTTCGACCAATTTCTAAATTACGAGCACCGCGGCCGTGTCTTCAAGGATTTAGTGAAGCAACTGGAAACGCAAGCCGCGGGCGCGACTTCCGGAAAAGGGTGAACGAAAGTGCCGAGACGTCTCGAAATGGACCGTTGGCTGTTTGGCGTGACGATCGTGCTTTGCCTGGTCGGTGCTGTGATGATTTTCAGCGCCTCCGCCGTCACCGCCGAAAACAAGTACAACCACTCGTATTATTTCGTAATCCGCCAAGCCGTCTGGCTGGTTCTCGGCATCTTAGGAATGTTCGCTTTGATGCGTACCGACTACCGCCGCCTTCGCGAGCCCGCCGTAGTTTATTCGAGCGTGTGCGTCGTCCTGCTTCTCCTCGTCGGAACTTTGTTCCTGGACAAGTCCCACGAAACGCATCGCTGGATTCGCTATGGCCCCATCGGTGTTCAACCGTCCGAGCTAACCAAGCTTGCGGTCATTCTCTATCTCGCGTGGTTCCTCGACCAAAAGCGCCGCAATAAAGCGTCCATGGAGTTCTGCAAAGAAGATCTTCTCCAGACCATCCTTCCGGCTGCAGGCCCGGTGCTACTCTTCGTCTGCCTGATTCTGGCGCAACCCGACATGGGCACCGCCGTGGATATCGTCTTGGTAGCCACAACGATTCTTTTTGCCGCCGGAATGTCCTGGAAATGGATTGCCGGTGGTTTCGCAACGTCGCTGCCGATCGCCTATCTGCTTATCACTCGCGTCGCCTATCGCAACGCGCGGTGGAGTTCTTTCATCCATCCCGATTCCGATCCGCAAGGAACCGGCTTTCAGCTTATGCAATCTCTCATTGCCGTCGGTTCTGGCGGATTCACCGGCGTAGGCCTGATGGAAAGCAAACAAAAACTTTTTTATCTCCCGGAAGCCCATACCGATTTTATTTACGCAGTCATCTGCGAAGAGCTCGGCTACATCGGCGCGATGCTAGTCATTGCGCTTTTCCTGGTCTACGGATGGCGCGGCCTGCGCGCCGCGTTCGCCGCCCCCGACGGCTTCGGCCGTCTCCTGGCTCTTGGAATCACAGCCCTGGTCCTAAGCCAAGCTCTCATTAATTTTGCGGTAGTCCTAGGCATGGTCCCGACCAAAGGCATCCCGCTGCCATTCGTAAGCTACGGCGGCTCAAGCCTCCTGGTCATGCTCCTAGCTACAGGCGTCCTTCTAAACATCAGCCAACAGGCCACCGAAACATGACGCACGGAACGATTTTCGTTTGTAGGGGCGGGGCTTGCCCCGCCCGCACGCCCGGGCGTCAACGATGAAACTGTTGATCGCCGGCGGCGGCACAGGCGGCCATGTAATCCCCGCCATCGCCATCGCCAAAGAATGGCTATCACGCGGCCAAGAAAGAGAAGTCGTGCTAGTAGGAACCGAACGCGGAATCGAAATGAAGCTAGTCCCTCAAGCCGGCCTGCCGCTCGAAACGCTGCGAGTCGCCGGCCTAAAAGGAAAAGGCGGCGCCACGCTCATAAAAAATCTCGCGATGCTGGTGCCCGCGATGCAAGACGCTCGCCGCGTCTTAAAGAAACACAAACCAATCGCCGCTTTCGGCGTAGGTGGCTACGCCGCCGGACCAATGCTTCTCGCGGCGTGGCTTAATCACATCCCCAACGTAATCTTCGAACCGAACGCCGAGCCCGGCCTGACCAACAAACTCCTCGCGAAACTCTCCGAGCGCATTGCCACCGGCTATGAAATTTCTGCACAAGCCTGGGGAAAAAAGGCAGTCGTAACAGGCTGCCCCGTCCGCTCCGAATTTTTCTCCATCGCTCTCAGAAAACTCGAAAAGCCCTTCCGCTTGCTAATCACCGGTGGAAGTCAAGGCGCGCTACCCATCAATCGCACCTTCGTCGATGCCATGGACCAGCTCGCCGCGCGAAAAAATGATCTCTCCATCGTGCATCAAACCGGCGAACGCGATTATAATGCGGTGCGCACCGCCTACGCGCGGCGCGAAATCAACGCGGAGGTTGTCCCCTTCCTAACAAATATGGCCGAGCGCTTTGCCTGGGCCGACGTCATCGTCTGCCGAGCAGGAGCCATCACCGCCGCGGAGATCGCCGCCGCCGGCCGCGCTGCCATCTTCATCCCCTTCGGAGCCGCCACCGACAGCCACCAGTTGCGCAACGCGCAAGAAATGCAGCGCGCCGGCGCAGGCCGTGTCATCACCGAAAACGAACTCACCGCCGAGCGCCTGATCAACGAAATTTTCAACCTCATCGACCGCCCGGAACAAATTGAAATGCAAGCCACCGCCGCGCGTTCGCTAGCTCGCCCTGACGCCACGCGCGACATCGTCGACCTAATTGAAGAGGCCGCCAACGTGCAAGGAAATCGCCAGAGGGCAAACTCATGATGGTCTCGTTCCGCAATTTTCAGCGCATCCACCTGGTCGGTATCGGCGGCATCGGCATGAGCGGCATCGCCGAAGTCCTGCTCACGCTCGGTTATTCCGTTTCCGGCTCGGACACCAAACCTTCAAACATCACCGAGCGCCTGCAAAATCTCGGCGCCACGATTCATGAAGGCCACAAAGCCGTCAACGTCGAAGGCGCACACGTCGTCGTCACGTCTTCGGCGATCAAGCAAGACAATCCTGAAGTCGTAGAAGCACACAAGAAAAAGATTCCGGTAATCCCGCGCGCCGAGATGCTCGCCGAGCTAATGCGCCTGAAATACGGCATCGCGGTGGCTGGCGCCCACGGCAAAACCACCACGACTTCAATGGTCGCCTCGGTTCTAAACGCCGCGCATCTCGACCCAACTTTCGTGATTGGTGGCCGCGTCAATCAAGCCGGCACTACCGCCCGCCTCGGCAAAGGCGAATACTTCGTCGTCGAAGCCGACGAAAGCGACCGCAGCTTCCTGATGCTTGCCCCGGTCGTAGCCGTAGTCACCACCATCGATCGCGAGCACCTCGACCAATACACCTCGCTCGCCGACATTCAAGGCGCCTTCATCCAGTTCGTCAACCGCGTCCCCTTCTACGGCGCCGCCATCCTTTGCCTCGACGAACCCAACGTCCAAGCCATCCTTCCCGATGTGAAGCGCCCCATCATTACCTATGGCACTTCCAGCCAGGCTGACCTCGTCATCAGCGACGTAAAACTCGAAGGCCTCGGCAGCGATTTCCGCCTCACCTTCAAAGGCGAAGACCTCGGCGTGTTCCACCTCATGCATCCGCCCGGCATCCACAACGTTCGAAACGCCGCCGCTGCCGCCGCTGTCGCGCTCTACCTAAATGTTCCTAGCGACTTAATCCGCGAAGGCCTCGCGAAATTTACGGGCGTGGGCCGCCGCTTCGACATCAAGGGCATCGTCAACGACATCGCCGTGATCGATGACTACGGCCATCACCCCGTCGAGATTCGCGCCACACTCGAAGCTGCCCGCGTCTGCAAGTTCAACCGTCTCTTGGTGCTCTTTCAGCCTCACCGTTTCTCGCGCACCCAGCATCTCTGGGACGACTTCAGCCGCGCTTTCAATCAGGCCGACGTGCTCGTTCTCTTGGATATCTACGCTGCGAGCGAAGCGCCCGTCCCCGGCATCACCAGCGAAGCCCTCGCTAATGCCATCCGCGAAGCCGGCCACAAAAACGTCCACTATTTCCGTTCCATGCAGGACGGCATCGAATTTCTTCTCCACGAAGCCCGCGCCGGGGACGCCATCATGACCATCGGCGCAGGAAACGTCAGCCGCGCCAGCAGTGAACTGATGGTTCTACTAGGTACGGAGAATCCGACCCACGATTCCACTCCCCATGCGCATTGAAGATCCCAAAATCGTCGCAGCGCTGCCCGAACTGGGTGTTCAGCTCAAGCCGCGCACGTCCCTGGCCGAGCTCACCTCCCTTGGCATTGGCGGCACGACCGACTTGTTGCGCATCAGCAAGCACGAAGCAATCCCTGACCTCCTAAACCTGCTCGACGCGCAAAACGTGCCTCACAAATTTCTAGGCGGCGGCTCAAACCTTCTCGTCGGCGACGGCGAACTCCCCTGGGTCGTCCTTCAACTTGCCTCTCCCCAGCCGGACATCGTGCTCGAAGGCAATTTTGCCCAAGTCGACGCCGCTGCTGACCTGGGTCGCACCGTAACCTTCTGTGCCAAGCACGATCTCGGCGGCATGGAAGGCCTCATCGGCGTCCCCGGCACCATTGGCGGCGCCCTTCGTATGAACGCCGGCGCCTACGGCATGCAAATCGGCAGCTACGTCCGCCAGGTCAAGCTCTACCGCGCCGCCGCCCGCAAACTCGAAACTCTCGAAGGCGATCAAATTTCTTTCGAATACCGGCACACATCTTTTGCACCTGATGATATGATGCTCGCGGTGAAGCTGGAACTACCCTCCAAACCGTACCCTGAAATTTTAAAAGGAATTCGTATCTGCAATGAAAAGCGCCGCGCGAGCCAGCCGCTTGGGCAGAAGAGCGCCGGTTGCATCTTCAAAAACCCTCCAGGCGCTTCTGCCGGTCGCATGATTGATGAGCTGGGTCTCAAAGGCCTCAGCTTTGGCGACGCTCGCGTCAGCGACCGTCACGCCAATTTTTTTGTAAACGCTGGCAAAGCTTCCGCGAAGGACATGCTCGCGCTGATCGCCGATGTCCGCGAACGCGTTGAAAAATCCTTCGCTGTAATTCTTGAGCACGAGGTGGTCGTTTGGAACGCGTAAAGGCCATGCAACGGGGCAACGCCGCGGCCGCCGCCGAGCCGTACCGCCCGGAGCTGCTCGCCGACGAAGAGCCGCGCTACCTCCGTCGCCAGAAACCTCTCGAAATTCGTCGCAAGAAGTTTGGCGGCCGAAGTTGGACGTTCTATCGTCGCGTCCTCGTCTGGACCATCGCGGGCGCAACAGGCCTCACCTGCGCCATCGTCGTAGGCCGCTTCTTGCTCTATTCGCCGCAAGTCCTTCTTCTCAAGCCCGATCAGATCGAACTCACCGGCAATCACATCGTCAGCCGCGAAGCCGTCCTTCAACCTTTTGCGCGCGATCGCAACCGCAGTGTCCTCCGCATTCCGCTCGACGCGCGTCGCAGCCAGCTCGAGGAACTACCTTGGGTCGAATCAGCCACTGTGCAGCGCATCTTGCCGAACCATATCCGCGTCGAACTAACTGAGCGCACGCCGATCGCATTTCTCCGCAACGGCAATGAACTCGCTCTCATCGATTCCCATGGCGTAATACTCGACCGCCCCGAAGGCGAAGACCTGCATTTCCCCATCGTCGCCGGCCTTCCCGAGAGCATGCCGCGCGAAGAACGTGAAAAACGCGTCCAGACCTACCAGGAGTTTCTGCGAGACGCAGACCTCGTGCGCGCTGAATCTTCCGATCGCGTCAGCGAAGTCGATCTCTCGAACGCCAAAGACCTCCGCGTAGTCATGACCGGCTTGGCTTCCGCAACTGATTCGCAAGCCGTCACCATCCATTTCGGCGCAACTGATTTCACCGGCAAGTACCGCATGCTCGTGGAAAATTTCGCGCAGTGGCAGGCCAACGCCGGCCGCGTGCAGTCCATCGATTTGCAATATTCCAGGCAGGTAGTCGTAAACGCGGATAACACCGCGAGCGCAGCGAAGCTAAAGAATTAAGCGCAGTTGAGGAGTTAGCAGCACAACAATTTATCGATCCAAGGTGGGGGCGGCGGCTTGGCAAAAAAAGATCGTTACATCATCGGACTGGACGTCGGCAGCACAAAAACATCCGCGCTGATCGCTGAAATCGACGGCGAACAAGTAAAATTTCTCGCGCTAGGCGCGGCCGAATCCAAAGGCCTGCGCAAGGGCCTCATCGTCAATCTAGATTCCACAGTCAGTTCGATTCGCCGCGCCGTCGAGGAAGCCGAAGGCGTCGCGAACGTTCCGGTCGAGTCTGCCGTGATCGGCGTAGCAGGCAGCCATGTCCGCGGCGTCAACAGTCGCGGTGGCATTACCCTCGGCCCCCGTGCCCGAGACATCGAGCGCGACGACGTCCGCCGCGCTGTCGACGCCGCTCGCAACATCACGCTTCCCGAAGACCGCGAAGTTCTCCACGTCCTCCCGCACGAATTCACGGTCGACGCGCAAGACGGCATTCGCGACGCCGTAGGTATGGTAGGCCAGCGCCTGGAAGCCAACGTCCACCTCGTCACTTCGTCCATCGCCGCCACGCAAAATCTCGTCACCGCCGCAAATCGCGCCGGAATCCTTGTCAGCGACACCGTCCTCGAGCCGCTCGCCTCTGCCGAAGCCTGCCTTACGCAAGACGAGCGCGACCTCGGCTGCTGCCTCCTGGATATCGGCGGCGGCACCACCGAACTCATCGTCTACGGCGGCGGTGTTGTCCGCCACACTGGCGCCGTCCCCGTTGGCGGCGACCATTTCACCAACGATCTCGCCGTCGGCCTCCGCACGCCCATCCCCGAAGCCGAAAAAATCAAGCGCCGCCACGGCTGCGCCGCCTCCTCTCAACTCCACGAAGACACTTCCATCGAAATCGCTAGCGTCGGCGACCGCCCTCCGCGCACCATCTTCGCCCGCATGCTCACCGACATCATCGAGCCGCGCTCCATGGAACTCCTCTCGCTCATCCGCGACGACCTACAGCGCGCGGGACTCGACGGTCAAATTCCCGCTGGCTTCATCCTCGCCGGAGGCGGCGCGCGTCTCAACGGCCTGATCGATCTAGCCGAGCAATCTTTCCACCTCCCCGTCCGCATCGCGGAGCCCAAAGGTTTGGCTGATCTGCCCGAACAGGTAGCGCAGCCGGAATATGCAACGGTCGTCGGTCTGGTGATGTACGGCGCGAAAACGCGGCGCACGGCGTCGCAGCGCTCCGGAAATTTCGTATCCAAATTGAAGTCCATGTTCGCAGGCGCCTCGTGAACCCTCCCGAGCGCAGCGCAGCAAACGTGGAGAAGGCTGAGGGACGCATGACAGCAAAAGACGCAGGAATCCGTATGAGCTTCAGCGAAGAGCTGCAGCCCGCAAAAATCAAGGTCATCGGAGTCGGCGGCGGCGGATGCAATGCCATCAACCGCATGATCCGCGCCAAAGTGGAAGGCGTAGAGTTCATCACCGCGAACACCGACTTGCAAGCGCTGAAACTTTCGCAGGCGCCGACGAAACTTCAACTTGGCGCGAAGCTGACGAAAGGACTTGGCGCGGGCGCAAATCCCGAAGTCGGCCGCAAAGCCGCTCTCGAAGATACCGACAAAATCATCGAAGCCCTCGAAGGCTCGGACATGATTTTCATCACCTCCGGCCTCGGCGGAGGCACCGGCTCCGGCGCCGCGCCCGTGGTAGCTTCGCTCGCCAGCGAACTCGGCGCATTAAGCGTCGCGGTCGTCACCAAGCCCTTCGCGTTCGAAGGCAAACGCCGCATGCTGCAAGCCGAACAAGCTCTCCAAGAATTAATCGGCGCCGTCGACACCGTCATCGTCATCCCCAACGAGCGCCTGATGGACACCGTCGAGCGCGGCACCAGCTTCTTTGACGCTTTCCGAATCGCCGACGACATTCTTCGTCAAGCGGTCCAAGGCATCTCGGACATCATCACGGTTCCCGGTATCATCAATCGCGACTTCGCCGACGTAAAAGCCATCATGCACGGCCAAGGCTACGCGGTCATGGGCACCGCCATCGCCACCGGAACCAATCGCGCCATCGACGCAGCCAACCGCGCCATCTCCAGCCCGCTTCTCGAAGACAACTCCATACAGGGCGCGCAAGGCATCCTCATCAATATTTCCGGTAGCTCCAGCCTCACGCTGCACGAAGTACACGAAGCCTCCAGCGTCATCCAAAAAGCCGCCCACGAAAACGCCAACATTATCTTCGGCGCCGTCATGGACGATTCGATGAAGGACGCCGTGAAAATTACGGTTATCGCCGCCGGCTTCAAGGAAGCCAACAAAAAGAACGTCGTCCAAAAGCCGCAGTTCTTACCCAAAACCTGGAAAGCCGGACGCGAAGTAGAAGAACCTGTCCCGCAGCAGCAAACGCTGCCCAACGTAGTCCACCAAGTCCAGCAAAACATCCGCGACGTCAGCCGCGAAGTTCCCGCCGACGACCTGGACGTCCCAACATTCCTCCGCCGCCAAGCCCAAAAAGCGTAGCGATCACTTGTAGGGGCGGGGCTTGCCCCGCCCTCTTTCTTTTTCCTGAGTTTGACTTTTCTTAATCTGCTGTAGGGGCGCGATTCATCGCGCCCTTAATTTTGGGTAGCAAGCAACAAGAGATTCGCAGGTCGTTTGCCATCAACCTCATTCACAATCGCGCAAGGCGGTTGCTAGTTTCCTTACCTCTTCCTCAAACACTCGGACACCAACCGTTGCGTTTGCCACCACGGAACTCAACCCCGCGTGATACTCGCAAGCCCGCGTTTTCTGTATCACTTCCCGAATATTTCCAGCATGAATCCCACTCCCCGGCATCACGATCAACCGTTTTTCCGCAACTCGCACCAGCTCGCCAAGCATTTCCAACGCTTCCGGAGCTGTCGGCTTTCCCCCGGAGGTAAGCAGCCTGGTTGCGCCGGTCGCGATCACGTCTTCCAGTGACCTGTGCAAATCGCGGCACTCGTCGAACGCCCGATGAAAAGTAACGGGAAGAGGCCTCGCCCGTTCGACGAGCTGAGCGCTCCGCTCAACATCGATCTCCCCATCCGCCGTTAGTAAGCCCAAAACAACTCCATCCATCCCGCACTCTTTCGCCGCATCGATGTCGCGCCGCATCGTCTCAAACTCAGACTCGCTATAAAAAAAATCACCCCCGCGCGGCCGCACCATCGAAAAAATAGGCACACGCACCCGCTCGCGCACAGCTCTCAACAACTCGTCGCTCGGAGTCGTTCCGCCAATGCGCGTATTGCTGCAAAACTCAATCCGCGACGCCCCTCCGCGTTCCGCTGCCGCAGCAGCTTCGACGCTCTCCACACTAATTTCGATAAGGTATTTGTCATGCATGGAACTGTAGCTTAGCAGACGCAGCAGGTAGGAAAGGACCAGCCTTTACTGGCGGACGACGTCGAACCGCGCGATGGCAAATCCCAGCGCCGCGCCGAGAAATACGTCCGAAGGGAAGTGTGCTCCCGTCGTTACACGGGAAAAACTAATCACACTTGCCAGCCCGTAGGCGACATACGGCACCCAGCGGTGCTGCCGGTACCGCCGCGCAAATACCGTGGCCACGGAGAAGCTCATCATCGCGTGCCCCGATGGAAAGCTCGAACCTGTTCCAAGAAAAGACTGGTGGCTCTGGAAAAACGTGTCCGAGTAGCTCCCGTTCACGGCGATCTCGTTTGGCCTCTGCCTTCTTGTGATGGCCTTCATGACCACCATGAGCACGGCGTCATCTACGACGGCCTCACCCGCTAGCAGGGCCGAGCTCTGGTCGTGAGCGTTCTTGCGAATCAGGCTGGCCACATAAAACGCGGCCGGAACCACTGCGATGATGCCTGCACTTGTCGTGCTACTGAAAACGCTGTTGAAGCCGGAAAACGCGTTCGTCTGCCGGAAGTGCGGCATGGTCTGCGGGTCGGTCGCTATTAATCCCGCAGTGGCCCCGACGATGAGAGTCGCCGGCAGCCAGTGATGCCCTTGTGCCAGCTTCGCAGGGAAAAGCCACAAGTCCTTCTGGTCTTGGAGAATATTCCTGGGTAGCTTGCGCAGCGTGGCTTCGCGCACCGTGGCGGCCGGCGCTGGAGGAGCAGACGCGTCATCGCTAGGCTGTTCGATCGGCTCGTTGTCGACACATAGCTTAGGTGTCTCGGCGCGTTCCTGAGCCCGGGCCATCACAGCTTGCGACGTGTGCGAAACTGCGATGAGCAGAGACAGTGCCACTCGCCGCTTGAGGGAGCTCGCTATTCGCACATCCGGCGGCGTTTCCAGCGGTCTTCTTAATTCCGAACGGAAGACCATGAGTACCCCGTCTGACTGGGTCCGAGTTTATAGTTTAGATGATTCGGCTTAGAAAAGAGCAGGCATTGTGGAGAAAAGAATGAGCGTACAAAAGAAGATTGTTTCTTGAACTACTCTTAGAATCCCGCGACGTGTCTGACATGCAGCAAGCTGCCTTGCGTCCAATTCCAGAACATTCCTGCAAAGGCTGCCGCGTTCCAGCCCCACATAAAGAGACGCATTTCCGTTGGGCTATATGGCCGATTCTTCCAAATCACCAGAGCATCCAGCACAAACCACGCCGCTCCAAAAGCCAGAAATCCGGCGATCACCAGATCTCCGGAAAAAAAGTAAACCAACGCCGTCTCCACGCACAAAATCCCTGCAATCAAAAGTTTCGAACGTGCCGCGCCGATCAACGTCGCCGTCGTCCGCCGCCCGCTCAAGCGGTCCGGCTCTATGTCCATCACTTCACCAAAAATATGCGAATGCATCGCGAACATCGCGCCAAACGCAAAAGTCTGCCACGGAAGCTGTGCCGCTCCGTTCAGCCAGCTGCTCAACACAAAAACCAGCAAGTAGCTAGCCTGAATCAAAACATCGAAAGGCGGATGGCTTTTCCATCCAAATCGCGGCGCATTGTAAATCCCCACCGCCAGCAACAGAGCCGCGAACCAAAACAAAATCCGCGGCCCAATTAGAAAAAAGAAAACAATCAAAAAGGGAATCTGCACCACAGCGATCTTCCACCGCAAAGCCGCCAGCTGTTCAGCTTTTCCCAACGACCCAAACAAAAACGTTCCCTTGCGCGGATTCACACGGTCTGCCTCTGTGTCCGCGATATCGTTCACGCCATACAAAAGAAATCCCAGCGGAAACAAAACATAAAAAAGCCCCAGCCACAACGTCCACAAATGCAGCAAATCCGCATGCCCGAGCGGCATCAAATAAAACAAAGCCGTCGTGCTCCAAAGCCCCGGCCGCGAAACCTGCAGCAGAAAAACAAGCTCGGAGCGCCGAGCGGTCTTCGCCGGCGCAGCCACGGTATTCGCGTCCAAAGCCGGCAAGCCCGATTCCACGTCGAGACTCCTTGTTCTTGCGAAATTCGCTGTCCCCACCAGAAGACTATAGAAACGGAATTCCTCCCAGCATGCGTTTTGCACCAAGCGACCAAAGGGGCACGAGCGCGCATAGGGCGCATCGCCCAGCGCCACGACTTCGCTTATACTCCGCTCATGCGGCTACGTCTCTTGATCTTGTCCAGCCTCTGTATTTCGATTCTGGCGCCGAGCCAGGCATTCGCCCAGGGCAGTCCCGATTGGACCGAGCCATTCCCGCCGTTCCGCATCGCAGGGAACCTTTACTACGTCGGCAGCAAAGGCCTCGCGAATTATCTGATCACCACGCCGCAAGGCAACATCCTCATCAACAGCGATCTGGACGTCAATGTCCCCTTGATCGATGCCAGCATCGAAAAACTTGGCTTCAAGTTCAAGGACACAAAAATCCTTCTCATAAGTCACGCCCACTGGGACCATGACGCTGCCAGCGGCACCATCAAAGAAAAGACTGGCGCGAAGTACATGGTGATGGATGCGGACGTGTCCGTCGTCGAATCCGGCGGCAAAACCGATTTTCAGTATGGGAACTCACCCGCGAATCTCTACAAGCCCGCCAAAGTAGATCGCGTACTTCACGATGGTGACGAAGTCCGGCTCGGTGGCACGGTTCTCGTAGCGCACCTCACTCCAGGCCACACCAAAGGCTGCACCACCTGGACGATGCGAGTCACCGATGGAGCCAGAACCTACAACGTCGTCATTATCGGCAGCCCCAACGTGAATCCCGGCTACAAGCTCGTTAACAACGCCGCCTACCCGCAAATCGCTGAAGACTACGAGCGCATGTGGCGCGTACTCAAGTCATTGCCCTGCGACATATTTCTCGGCGCACACGGCGGCTACTTCGATCTCGAAGAAAAGTACCCCCGCCTCAAAGCAGGAGCTGCAAACCCGTTCATCGACCCCGACGGTTACAAAAAGTACGTTGACGAAAAGGAGCAAGAGTTTCGCTCCGAACTCGCGAAGCAAAAACTCGCCATCAAATAAAATCCCAAGCGAACGCGCCGAACTCACCTCCGACAAAGTTGGATCATGGTTAGCGTTATTCGGCACTCCACCGGTTGTACTCTGCGTCTCTTGTGGTACCCTCTTGCGCCAGGAACTTCGGGTCTCTAGTTTTTCTTCGATCCCGAGCCGCTACTTCGTGCAAAGGAGACCTTCCATGAAACTCCATCCCAAAGGCTTCACGATCTTAGCTGTCATTCTCAGCGCAACTCTCGCTGCCTGCCAGGAGCCCTACCACCAAAAAGAAGAGCAATACTATTTGATCTCCGCAAATATCGGTTTGCCCTACTGGCAAGAAGCCGAAGCCGGTTTGCGCGACGCCGCCACTGGTATGGGCGTCAAAGCCGAAATGGACGGTCCCGCCACTCTCTCTCCGCAGGAAGAGCTGGACGCCTTTCAAAAAGCGGTCGCTCTTCATCCAGCCGGGATTCTTATTTCCGTTATGAGCCAGCAGCTTCTCAAGCCCGCGATTGACAGCGCCGTCCTCCAAGGCATCCCAGTCATTTGCATTGATGCCGACGCGCCCGATTCACACCGCGTTATGTTCGTCGGAACCGACAATTTCCGCGCCGGCCAGGAAAGCGGCAAGCGCATGGCAGACATCCTCAAAGGGCAAGGCCAGGTCGTTATCATCACCATCCCGGGGCAAACTAATCTTGACGAGCGCGTTCGCGGCGTCATCGAAGCTCTCAAGAAATACTCCGGCATTAAAATTTCCCAGACCATTGACGACAAAGGCGACGCCCGCAACGCCAACGACGGCATTTCCGCGCTTCTCGCCAAGAAGGAAAAGATTGATGGCGTAATTTGTCTGGAAGCCTCCGGCGGTTCTGGAGTTGCCGAGGCCTTTCACCGCTTAGACCAGACCGGCAAGATCGCCATCGTCTCCTTCGACAAAGATCCGGAAACGCTCGACGCCATTGAAAAAGGCTGGATTAACGCAACGATCGTGCAGAAACCCTACATCATGGCCTACTACGGTCTAAAGTTTGCCGACGACCTGCACCACGGCGCCGTCCACGAATTCAAAGATTGGCGCACCGCGCCCGCCGCTCCCATGCCAGCCTGGGTCGACACCGGCACAGCCACAGTTGACAAGACCAACCTAGCCGCGTTCCGCGAAGCCCTAGCCGCCCACCCGAAACCCTTATAGAAGAATGATCTTTGAGTCTGTAGGGGCGGGGCTTGCCCCGCTCCCCGTGCTTCATCGACAAACCATCCCGTAGGCGCACGGCACGCCGTGCCCTATTAGCGATCTGCTGGTCGTTGGAATCGTACAGGCGAGGCTTGTTTTCGAGGAGCTTCGAAGGAGCATATTCTTACTCGGAAACATCTGCCTCGTCGGCGCTCTAAACAAACCTCGCGCTCTGACTGTTCGCTGTCCGCCGTGAGCTGTCAGCCGCGATCCTCAGGCTAAACCCACCCGAGCGAAGCAAACGTTGTAATCGAAGCGCATCCGAGCGCCACTCCCAAAACCATACCCGCCAGCACGTCGCTCAAGAAATGCATCCCCAGCACAATCCGGGAAATCGCGATGCTAATGGCCAGAAAAAACAACGGCCCTTCCAGCGAAGGATAAAAATAACTCACCACCAGTGCCACCGAGAAAGCCGTCATGGTATGTCCCGATGGAAACGAAAACCGGTCCGGCGGCAAAACCTTCGACCAGCAATGCGGCTCTAGGTGGCAAGGCCGCGGGCGTTGGCTGAGTCTTTTCAACGCCTTAAACACAAATATCCCGAAAACAGCTGCTGCCCCCGCCGCCCCAATCGCGGAAAACTTCTGAGGCCCTCCATCGATCAACAACATGATCCCCAGCCCATACCACAGCCAGCCATCTCCCATACGCGTGGCTAGGATCATCCACAAACGCACCCACCGCGGAGCTCGCCAGCGGTTCATCCGCCGCATCACGCGGTGATCGCGCCGTTCGATAAATCCCCAAAGAGTGCGTGCGACAGCCATGGTTTTTAGCCCATCTAGCCCCAGTTAGCCTTGAGGCTAGAATCCATATCCCAAAACATTCGTCGACGCTTTTCCCCGCGCTCCAGTGCAGCCGACCATTTCTGGCAAAAGCGAATTTCATTCGCCCAGTGGCCAGCCGTAAACGCCAGAACCAGCGGAGCAAGCGGCATAAGCGCCAGAGTCCATGGCTTTTCCATCCACATAGACCACACGATCCGGAAGACATCTCGGGTCAATTTCCCGCAACTTCCGTCCACCCCGTCAACCTCTCCTCTACCTGCTCGCAGCCCCGAAAAAAACTCCTCAATGGTCCGCGCGCCTGGAACCTCGGTAAACGTCCTCCCCACTCCTGCAATCGTGTGCGAATCGCTCCCGCCCACCGCGATCTTCCCCAGCCGCGATGCCAGCCGCGCAGCGCTCTCATTCGCCTTCGGCCACATCTGTCCGTTCCGGGTCTCAAAGGCCGGCACATAGGAGGCAAACCAACAGAAGTCCTCATCCAGCCGCTTCCCCGTCAGCCCCGAGAAAACATGGTTGACGCTGAAAAACAGCTTTTTCTCCGTGAGGTACATCATCAACGAAATGAAGTCTTTACGCCGCCGTTGGATCTCAACGTGGTCGCGTTCGGTAATTCCATAGACTCCCAGGTGCATCTCTGTCCCACCGGGCATCGTCACCGTAGCTTCCTCGCTAAGGAAGAAATCGGGGTGTTTCCGAAGCGCTTCCCCGGCGTCGATGGAGTCGTGGTCAGTTAGGGTTACGATGGACATGCCATGCTGCTTCAGCCGGGAATAAACTTCCGCTGGTTGGTTGTACGACTCGCGGCAGATCCGGCTCAGAACGGGAGTGTTGCACATGCCTGATGCGATCGAGTGAACGTGTAGGTCGCAGCGCATGAAACTATTGTGAATCCGGGATATGAACAGGCCATGAAGAGGTCGCGAATTGTAGGTGAATGTGTCCATGGAACTCCTTGAGCACATTGGACTTCCAAAGTTATCCACATGGCATGGAGCATGCTCTTGTTACAGCTCCTAAATCGCATGGCAAAATCTCGCCATGAAAAAAATTCACGTTGTCTTCCACGATGGCGGCGGCGGGCACCGTAACGCCGCCGTCGCCCTCCAGACCATTGCCTCTCAACAGAGACGTGACTGGCAGATCGAGTTGGTCCAATTCCAGGATTTGACCGACCGCCTCGATGTGCTTCGCAAACTCACCGGTATCCGCATCCAGCAGCAATACAACATCATGCTGCAGAATGGCTGGACGCTCGGTAGCAAGCATCTCCTCCGCGTTCTGCAACTTACCATCCGGCTCTTCCATGGTCCGATGGTTCGTCTGCTCGAGGAATTTTGGCGGGAGCATCCGGCGGATCTGCTTGTCTCCGTTATCCCGCATTTCAATCGTGAAATCTTTGAGAGCTGGAACGCCGTCTATCCCGGCCGCCCGTTTGTGACCCTTATTACGGACCTCGCCGATTACCCGCCGCGCTTCTGGATCGAGCCTATCAAGGAGCAGTACGTCATAGCCGGCACCGAACGCGCCGCTGAACAAGCCCGCGCCTTCGGCCACGATAACGCCCATATTTTTCAAGCGTCTGGAATGATTTTGCGGCCCGATTTCTATGTAGAAGAAAACGTAGATCCACTGGCCCTCCGTAAAGAAATGGGGCTCCGGCCGGATTTGTCGACGGCCATTGTTTTGTTCGGCGGCCACGGCTCCAAAGTGATGTTGGATTTAACCGAGCGGTTAAATACAGCGGACCTTCCCCTCCAACTGATCTTGATCTGTGGCCGCAACGAAGCGCTCGCCGCCAAGTTCCGCAGCAGAAAATGGGACATGCCCGTCCATGTTGTTGGTTTTACAAAGGAAATTCACAAACTCATGCGCGCCGCCGATTTCCTGATCGGCAAGCCGGGCCCCGGCAGCATCGCCGAAGCCATGGTCCGCAAGCTTCCCGTCCTCATCGAATGCAATTCGTGGACACTGCCGCAGGAACGCTACAACGCCGAGTGGGTCACGGAAAAGCGCGTCGGTATCGTGTTGCCCAGTTTCAAGGAAATCGTGGAAGGCGTCCGCCAAATGCTGGAGCCGGCGCGGCTGGCTGAATTTCGCAGGAATGTGGCTGCTCTCGACAATCGCGCTATCTTTGAGATTCCAGAGATCTTAGCGAAGCTTCTAGGCGAGTCAGCGGCAAGCACCGATCGCTCAGCCGCAGGCTCCGCCGCTCAGCCTGTTCACTCGCAGACTTTGGCCTAGCTGGCCGCCGTTGGCTTCGCGATATCCGCTCGTTCGTTCCGGCCGGGATGCTCAAAGCGCGGTCCCGCATCGCGGTTCTCGACAGGCAGCTTCAACCGTGGCTTGGCGCACGTCGTCGCCCAGCGCCTAGATGCATACCTCGGCGATTCGCACATCTTCACGCAATCTCGATGCGCTTTGGACTCCGCGCAATGACAGTAGCAAGTGCCCACAGTCGCCGTCCGCAACTCCCCGGGCGTGTTCGCCGAAAGGATAAGCGTACCTCCCAGAAAACACGCAATTAACGACACGGCTACGAGTCCAACAACACGCCGAAGGGGCAGGTTTCCGGGAAGGAAAGGCATGAAGCGATTCTGCGAGCATTGCGCCGCAAAACCGATAGCGCCGGGAGCCTGAAAATTTTGTTACCAGGGTCCTGGAACTAGGTCGTGGACGCAAAGGCTGAGCGCAAAGAAGGCTCTCTTTCCCAAATCAGTTTTGGCGAGTTCCGAAGTGGTTTCGCGGGACGGATTTGGCTCACTGGGATAGAGCGTTCCGCTCACCCAAGTATTTGTTAATGAATGACTTGCTAAGATTCAGAGAAGCGCTCGAGAGTGGCGCAGCCCGTGCATTAGAGAGTCGCATGAGTGCGTTTCACATGACGAGTTGAGGAGAGAGGCGAGCGAGGGGGAAGGGGCTTGCTCGCCTCTTTTCGCAATTCGTTCCCACCTGCCTCTGAGAGGGAAGCTAGGATGGATGACCCCACGCGTCGGTG
>Ga0210383_10001036_pt1 | contig 25662 bp, 20 predicted proteins | sample IncBWC14OmetaG_FD_160072 | JGI IMG/M metagenome (GOLD analysis project Ga0210383, IMG submission 160072) | Forest soil microbial communities from Barre Woods Harvard Forest LTER site, Petersham, Massachusetts, United States - Inc-BW-C-14-O ... | reverse complement strand
TGGAGGCTGAGGCTGGTCAAATCAAAGTAAGCCGAGTGCTCAATTGGGGCCGAAGACACGACGCTAAACAGATAACCCTCGGCTAAATGGCGCGAAGTTAAGGAAGATTTCGGGTGATTTATTGCTCAGGCGCACCTACCCAGGCACTTCGTGCCTGGCTACGATCAGCCTGTCCCTCCGGGACAATGCAACCCAGCCTCAACCGCAAAGCTCAAAAGCCATTCGCCCATCGAAGCGCCACACAATTATCTTAGCGCTTATGAGGGTAAACCCTGGGCGGGGTAAACTTTTTTGGCCCCTTGGGCCACAGAACAGTCTGGAAGCACGTGCTATGCTAGGTTCCATAACATGCCGGCATGGAGCGACCCAGGTCGCAAAATTTGACCTATACACGCGGCAAAACTTTTATGAAAAAGCTCGCGCTTACTCTGCTCCAGACATCGGGGTCTGTTGTTCCACTCATTTTGCGCATCGCCCTGGCGGCCGTGATGTTTCCTCACGGCGCGCAAAAGGCTCTTGGCTGGTTCGGAGGCCCAGGTTTCGCGCTATTCATGGCGACTTTCACCGATAAAATGCATATTCCTGCGCCCCTCGCTTTCTTGGTGGTCTTGACGGAATTTCTGGGACCGATCGCATTATTTTTCGGTTTGCTGACCAGGATCGCCGCATTTGCCATCGGGTTCGACATGTTGATAGCGGCTATCTTGGTTCACATTCATTTCGGGTTTTTTATGAACTGGGCCGGCAAACAAAAGGGCGAAGGCCTTGAATACGATTTGCTCCTTTGGGCGATCGCGTTAGCTCTTATCTTACAAGGTGCCGGGGCGTTTTCGTTGGACCGGATGATCTCTACCAGATTCAAAACACCGGGATCCAAAAAACTAAGATAGATAGGATGCCGTTTTCACAGGCGGCCCGATTTTGATCAGGGAGCAGCAAATGTCGTCGGCTCCATCCCGGTTTCTCTGATGGCGGCGGCCGCGGCAGGTGAAGCGAGGAAGGTGATGAGCGCCCTGGCCGCTTCAGGCTCTCTGGCGCCAACTACGATGCCCGCCGAGAAAATCGTGATCTTCTGAAGCTCGGGCGGCAGCGGTCCTAACAAATCAATTCCGGCGATGGGCTTCAATTCGCTCACTTGTTGAAAGCCGATCTCGGCTTCGCCACGCGCGATCACTGCACCGACCGGCTCGGCAGGAATCATCCGGCTTTTGCTAGCGACCTGATCGACGATCCCCAGGCGCTTGAACAGCTCTGTGGAAACATAGACGCCGCTGGCGCTGTCTGAATATGCGATCGACTTCGCCGCCAGGAGCGCGCGCCTGAGCGCGTCAACGGAACTGATGTCCGGTTTCGGGGCGCCCGCGCGGACGGCAACGCCGATGGGTGAGCGCGCCAGCTCGACGCGGCTGTCCGCGATGACCTTGCCTTCCTTGATCAAATCGCTCAGTGCATAGCCGACCATGATTACGACATCGATTGGCTCACCGCGCTGAATTCGATTCGGAACCGCGTCCGGTGTGTTCCCCATTGAAGGCCCCCAGCTGGTGATGAGAGTGTTCCCAGAGGTGCGTTCAAATTCCGACGCGAGGGCCCGGTACGCCGCGGCAAAGCCGCCCGAGCTGACCACCGTAACGACGGCGCCTTGCACCGTGGCAGTAAGAAGAAGAGTGCCTGCCACGCTCAGCGCCAAGAAACGTGTCCAGGCGGATAGGAGACTCAAAACGAGTTTCGTCATATGCATCCTCTGAAAGCCAAATCCAATCGGGTTTTCACCTCAATTTACTCAACACGAAGGCATATTTGCGCGTCGTTTTCCGAGCATCCGACTGAAATCGACAATACCGACAAAAGCAATGCCAAAGCAAATCAGCCCGCCCCGTTTCTTATTGGCAGAAAGGAGAAATCTCGTAGATTTGAGAACTCCCCGAAAATCTCCATTGCCGATTCGAACGAGGTATCATGAATACTGAGAACAAACCGCCGGGCACCGAGCGAAACGCCAAAATCAAAAATGTCATTCGGGTCTCAAGCGGCAACTTCCTGGAGATGTACGACTTCATAGTGTTCGGGTTCTTTGCCGGGCCGATCGGACGCACCTTCTTTCCCGGACAGAATCCGTACGCGTCGCTGATGCTGTCATTAGCGACCTTTGGGGCTGGGTTCTTGATGCGGCCGGTGGGAGCGATCGTGCTCGGAGCGTATATCGACCGGCATGGTAGACGTGCGGGCTTGCTTCTGACGCTAGGACTAATGTCGGTTGGCACAATTACAATTGCCTGTTTGCCCGGGTACGCGACGTTAGGCTTGCTCGCTCCGGTGCTGATTCTTTTAAGCCGGCTGCTGCAAGGATTTTCGGCGGGAGTCGAACTGGGGGGCGTTTCGGTCTATTTGTCAGAAATCGCGACACCAGGCCACAAAGGATTCTACGTCAGTTGGCAGTCCGCCAGCCAGCAAGTGGCCGTCATGGTGGCGTCCATTCTAGGGGTCGGTTTGACGTTGTGGCTCTCGCCGGCGACGGTCGATCTCTGGGGCTGGCGCATTCCTTTTCTAGTCGGTTGTTTGATCATTCCGCTCCTTTTTCTTCTGCGGAGATCGCTCGCTGAAACCGAAGCCTTCCAAGCGCGGAAGCACCACCCGACCGTATCACAGATCATTTCCACCCTGGCAGCGAACTGGGCCATCGTGCTGGTCGGTATGATGTTGGTGGCAATGACCACCGTTAGCTTTTACCTCATTACCGCCTATACGCCAACGTTCGGTCAAAGCGAACTGCATCTTGAATCCGTGGGGGTCCTGATCGTCACCTTATGCGTCGGACTCTCTAATTTCTTTTGGCTGCCGGTGATGGGTGCTGCCTCGGACCGCTTCGGGAGAAAACCGCTTCTGATTACCTTCACCGTTCTGGCCCTGTTGACCGCTTACCCCGCGATGCTGTGGCTGACCGCAGAACCGTCCTTCGTACGGTTATTGCTGGTACTGCTTTGGCTGTCGTTTATTTACGCAAGTTACAACGGTGCGATGGTCGTTGCCTTAACAGAGATCATGCCGGTAGACGTTCGCACGAGCGGATTCTCGCTGGCTTACAGCCTCGCAACGGCACTGTTGGGAGGCTTTACCCCGGCAATTTGTACTTACCTCATCCATATCAGAGGGGACCGCGCCATGCCCGGGCTCTGGATGTCGTTTGCGGCAGCGCTTGGCTTAATTGCCGCCCTGATAATTCCACGTTCTGAGAACGCCCTGCCAGACGTCGGCTTAGCCAGTCAGAAGGTGTGAGCCTGCAGCGGGGGCTATTCGCCGGACTTCGTAAATGCGGACAACGCATCTGTCGCCTTCAACAGGACGGCTTCGGAGTCTTCTCCCGGAGGTGGGGATCCTGTTTTCGCGACTTCGGCCGCAGAATCATGTTGAACAAGTACTTCTGCAACCGTCGGTTTACTGACTTCGCTGTGAACAATCGAAAGCTCAGCGCCCGGAAACTTCGATTCCATCAAGCCTAGTAATTGATCTCGCTGAGCAAATTCAAACGGCACCTCAATGGTAATTTGGAATCCTTCGAACACGTCCGGAATATCCAGCGACAAAGGTCGCAGTGCAATCCCGATCAACGAATCGACTCTTAAGGTCGGAAAGGCGCCAAGATTGGGAGCATTTGATGACGCCACTCATTCGGCTTGGTGGCCAATTTCTCGTACCCGAAGGTGTGACGATATACCGGCTGGCACTTCTGCCGAGAAACCATTATTAATTTGGCGCCATGTTTTTCATTAGGATCGTCAGTTTGAAAATTGAAGGGCAGCGATCATTCGCAGCGTGTTCACCGCCAGCAGATGGGTAGAAAATTCACAGAGCGCGGCGTCTCGCTCGATCTGGGCGCTCAAGCTCTCGACGATAATTGCGCACCGCATCTCGTCCGCCTATGAACCCGGCTGAGATTATCTCCACGCTGCTGATCGTCGTCGCGGCACTGGCGATTCTGGCGAAGAAAGTGGCGTTGCCTTACCCGGTCCTGCTGGTCCTCGGAGGACTGGCGCTCGGGTTCGTTCCGGGTTTACCCGCGGTGCAATTGGAACCAGACGTGGTGTTTCTGTTTTTGTTGCCGCCCTTGCTTTATCCGGCTGCGGTCTTTACTTCCTGGCGAGATTTTCGCGCAAACCTGCGTCCCATCCTGTTCCTCGCGATCGGGTTGGTCTTGCTGACAACCGCGTTCGTGGCGGTTGTCGTACACACGCTGAGTGGTTTGCCCTGGGCGGCTGCGTTTATTCTCGGCGCAATAATCTCGCCGCCGGATGCAGTTGCAGCGACCGCGATCACCAGTCGTCTGCGCGTACCGCGAAAAATCGTCACCGTTTTAGACGGGGAGAGTCTCGTCAATGACGCTACGGCACTCGTCGCCTACCGCTTCGCCATCGCGGCGACGATGAGCGGAACGTTTTCACCGTCAGAAGCAATCGAACGCTTTTTTTTAGTCGCACTGGGCGGCACTGGGATTGGACTAGCGGTCGGCTGGATTGTTTCCAAAGTCCAGCACCGTCTCGACGATCCGCCCGTGCAAATGACAATTTCGCTGCTCACGCCGTTTGCCGCTTACATTCCCGCGGAGCGCTTGCATCTCTCCGGCGTCCTGGCGGTGGTCGCCGCCGGGCTGCTTCTCGGCTGGCGCGGGCCGCAAATCCTGACGGCACGGACGCGTCTCAACATCTACGTGTTTTGGGAAATGACGGTGTTCCTGTTGAATGGACTGGTCTTCGTCCTGATTGGTCTGCAACTGCCGCGCATTCTTCACACGCTGAGCGGCCGCTCGTTGAAGCACCTCCTTTGGCACGGCGCGCTGATCAGCCTCGCGGCCATTTTGGTCCGCATCGCTTGGGTTTTCTTATCGACGAACCTCTTGCATTTAACGCGCGTTGCTTTGCGCAAGACGGACCCATATCCGCCCTGGCAGAACACGGCCATTGTTGCTTGGACTGGAATGCGCGGCGTGGTGTCGCTGGCGGCCGCGCTGGCGGTGCCCTTGACGCTTTCGGACGGCAGCCCTTTCCCCGGACGCGACTACATTTTGTTCGTCACATTTTGCGTGATTCTCGCGACGCTGGTGCTCCAAGGCCTGAGTTTGCCAGCGCTGATTCGCCGGCTTGGAGTGATGGACGACGGACTTGCGAATATGGAAGAAAGGACAGCTCGGCTCAAAGCGAATGAAGCGGCGCTATCTTACCTCGGGGAAGTCGATGGTCGCTTCCCGCCGGAAATCGTGGAGCGGCTCAGTGCAGAATACCACGACCGCATTCGTCAGTTGGAAGTTTGCGCAAACGCCGACGGAGATGACGCCGATGCGCTAAGCGTGCCATCCTTCGAACGTTTAGAGCAGGAAGCGCTTGATGTGGAACGCCGGACGATCATTCAATTGCGCGATGAGTTTGTCATCAATGACGAAGTTTTGCGCCGCATCCAAGTTGACCTGGATCATGCCGAAGCGAGACTGCATGTCCGCGAGTAGAACGCGCACAAAATATGCCCAGAAGCCGGTAGCTTCTTTTGCGGTTGCGGAACGCAGCGCTCCGGTCTTCTGTGCCACTCGCCCTTTGATTTCCTCTGCTTCCGAACGTCTTCGCTGTTTTTTTTGGAGACCACAAAATCTTGGGTCGAACTTCCTTGATCTCCACAACCTGTAGAGTATTCTGGCCCAAATCCATGAATAAACTTGGTTATCAGCCTATGCCTGTACTGTTGCGAACCGAGACGAGTGATGCTCGTCAGACCTCTAACTCGGCAATAATCTTACGCGTGGTCGCGGCTTTGGGTACGATCTTTGCCCTCTGCGGGGTTATTGCGACCTGTTTAATTGCCTTCAATGTGTACCCGGCTAAAACGCTGGAATCGAAGACACAGGGCGACGTCCCTAACGTTCCCCCGACGAAGGTGACACCGACCGTCACGGCGAACCCGGACAATGGGATGGGGATCCCGCTGCCGGAGACAAATCAGGCTCAACGTGGAGCGATCGCGGAAGATCATTCGATCCTCGAACAAACACCGGTCCCGGCATCAAATCCGGCTTCTACTCCCGCAGCGGTCGGGCAGTCGGAGGCGCCAATGAGCGATAGCGATTTGCTCAAGGGAGAGCGCTCCGAGGTTGGACAAACAAACCTTGATCGACACCTGCCGGAGGCCGTGCGCAAAAAGCTCGAGAAAGGACGACGTCAGGCCGAGCGCAAAAGATCTCGATTGGAAGAAATGTATGAGAAACACGCGATATCCAGCGAGGCGTACAAAAGGGGCGAGGAGAAGTACCGGAGCGAAATCGAAAGATATCGAAGGGAAATGAACGTGGGTACAGGGCCGAACAATGAGGCGGCAGGGCAAAATTGAACCAAGAGTCTAAACTGCCATCCGCTCGGCAGAACTCGGAAAAGGTCGAGAAGATTAAGCTTATTGCCTATCGGCTGTGGTTGGCTAGACGTGACCGACACATTTCAGGCGATGCCAATTGCGACTATTATCAGGCCGAACGAATTTTTGAATCCTACAAAAATCTGAAGCTTTTATTGCTGGGATCCTTTGGCTTTTCGGCCGTTGCGTTTGTGCTGGGGCGTTCGCCTGAAGAGCACTACGTGAACGCGATGAACGCTGTCATTGAACTCCACGAGATCGGGGACGAACACGAGCTTACCTCCGAGCTGTGTCAGAAATTTCTACAATCAGACATGCTGCAGTTGATGGCTGATCGTGTTTCCAGAGCGGCGCCTCCCCTTCCGGGGCTGAAGGCGTGATATGGTCATTTCTCGCCGGTTTCGAGGTTAAGCGCACCATCGAGGTTACGAATTCGTCACAGCGAGAACCTTGCATCCGAGTCAACGGCGGCGTCTGATGCGTCACACTCGTTGACCGAGGAAAAACCGTCTCTTTCAATTTCGCTTTTTTGATTGAAAATCGAGTTCTATTTTCATCTGGTTTAACGAGTGAACCGTGATCCATGAAATCTGGCAAAACTTGAGCTGTCCCCGGTTGACATTTGATTCCCTACTGACGCGCTAGACTTTCGTGCGTAAAAAGTTAATATCTCACCCGTCCGTTTAAGCTCAATTTATGAAAATGATTCACTATTCGTTGGTCGCAACTTGCGTCGCGGTTTTCGCGGCGGTCGATGCACCACCTCAATTAATGGCCTCTGATGTGCTCTATGCGAAATCCGCCATCTCAGCGATGGGCCTGAATGAGCCGCTGCTGGCGCAGGCAGAAGCGGCAAGTTCGACGAAATCGCGCGCCAAAGCGCCAAAAGTCAATGTCGACAAGAACGGCGTAATTCTCAAAGGTTACGATCCAGTGGCCTATTTCAAACAAAAAAAAGCCGTCAAAGGTGACCCGAATTACTCGAGTTCCTACGGAGGAGCGACTTATTATTTCGCTTCAGCGGACGACAAAAACACTTTTGACAAATCTCCGGCGAAATATGTCCCGCAGTACGGCGGTTATTGCGCGCACTCAATGATGAAACGCAAGCTGAAGGATATCGATCCGAACGTTTTCTTCGTTTACAAGGACAAGCTTTACGTTTGCTCCAGTCCAAAGGCGGGAAAGGCCTTCTACTCGGACCCAGACGCCAACATCAAGAAGGCAGATGCGAACTGGCAGTTCTATTCACCGCCTTCAAATCCAGGCTTCCGGCGCGAACTCGGAAGCTGAGTGCCTTGACAGCGGTTTTCTGCTCGATTGGATCCTTCATTTTATTTCGCTTTTCGCGGGTAAAATCCAGGCGGACTGGTGTGCCTCGAAGCCAATATGCCGGTAATAAGTTTCGGCATTAGGAGCTGCCAAGAGAATGATTTTGGCCTTATTACCAAGCTTTGATTGAGTCAACCGAAGCAAACCTTTTCCGATACCAATCCTTTGATATTCCAGATCCACGGCGAGATCCGAAAGATAACAGCAGTATGCGAAATCGGTGATCGAACGTGCGACTCCGACGAGTTTGGGTCCGTCCCACGCGGTGCAAAGCAGGTTAGAATGCTGGAGCATTGCCTTGATGCAATTTGGATCATCGATCGGGCGGCGCTCTGCTAGCAAAGAACGTTTCAACAGATCAACGAACTCCGCGCCGGTAATCTGGCGTAAATGCTGATAAAGAATATTCACTTGGGCATTCTCGACCTAATTAAGCTAGACGCGCAGAACGAATTACTCGGGCATTCGGGAAAACGAGGAGTTGACGTCAGCCGCAAAAAAAAAGAGAACCCCGACCGACTTTCGCCGGGCGGGGTTCATAAACTCTGGCGATGTCCTACTCTCGCGCAACCTAGAGATGCACTACCATTGGGGCTGCAGCGTTTCACTTCCGTGTTCGGAATGGGAACGGGTGGGGCCACTGCGCTATAATCACCAGAAGGCTGGTGAAGCCGAAGCTAGCCCGTGGGGGAATCGTCAGGGGCGGTCTCTCCTCAACTTCACCAGAAAATCTGGGGACTGACACTGCTTGAGCGGGGCGACGTCAAGCGACTGGAAGTCATCCAATCACCGGACTCCACCCATTTTCTCGTAAAAGAACAAGGTGTTCTCTGAAATCTGCATATTGGGAAACCCTTTAGATCGGAATCTTCAAAAATTGATTGCGCTGTGCTGCTGATCACAGGGGCCGTTCTCGCTGACGCGGGAAAGGCCGATCAGACAGCAGAAACAATCAAGCCGAACGAGTAATTAGTACTACTGAGCTGAACACATTACTGTGCTTATACCCGTAGCCTATCAACGTGGTGGTCTACCACGACTCTTCGGGGAGAATTCATCTTGGAAGAAGCTTGGCGCTTAGATGCTTTCAGCGCTTATCCTTTCCGAACATAGCTACCCAGCACTGCCGTTGACACGACAACTGGAACACCAGAGGTTCGTCAGACCCGGTCCTCTCGTACTAAGGTCTGAACCCCTCAATTCTCCTGCGCCCACAGTGGATAAGGACCGAACTGTCTCGCGACGTTCTGAACCCAGCTCGCGTACCACTTTAACCGGCGAACAGCCGGACCCTTGGGACCTTCTCCAGCCCCAGGATGTGATGAGCCGACATCGAGGTGCCAAACCGAGCCGTCGATATGAGCTCTTGGGCTCGATCAGCCTGTTATCCCTAGCGTACCTTTTGTCCGTTGAGCGATGGCGATTCCACATTCAACCACCGGATCACTTGGACCTGCTTTCGCATCTGCTCGACGTGTGTGTCTCACAGTTAGGCTGGCTTATATCCATGTACTCGTCACCTGATTGCCAACCAGGCTGAGCCAACCTTCGTACTCCTCCGTTACTCTTTGGGAGGATACCGCCCCAGTAAAACTGACCGGCTGCCAGTGTCCTCGACCCAGATAATGGAATCGAGTTAGATTTTCCAACTGTAAAGGGTGGTGTTTCATTGTCGACTCGGTCTGGCCCGAAAGCCAGATTTCACAGTCTCCCACTTACGCTAAGCATTAAAATCGAAAAACCAGTAACAGCGTACAGTAAAGGTGCATAGGGTCTTTCCGTCCTACTGCGGGTAGGCGGCATCTTCACCGCCACTACAACTTCGCTGAGCTCCTCGTTGAGACAGCGGTCAACTCGTTACACGATTCGTGCAGGTCGGAACTTACCCGACAAGGAATTTCGCTACCTTAGGACCGTTATAGTTACGGCCGACATTCACGGGGACTTGGGTTCAAAGCTTCGCCCGGCTTGCGCCGAACTAACCTCTTGCCGTAATCTTACCGCATTGGTCACGTGTCACACCCTATACGTCGTCTTAGCGACTTAGCAGAGTGCTGTGTTTTTGCTAAACAGTCGGTTGACCCCTTTCACTGCGTCCCACACCGAAGTGCGGGAACCCCTTCTTCCGAAGTTACGGGGCTAGATTGCCGAGTTCCTTAACGAGGTTTCACTCACTCGCCTTAGTATATTCTACTCACCCACCTGTGTCGGTTTACGGTACGGGCGGCCATGGGAACACTACAAAGCTTTTCTTGGTATCTGATTTAAAGAATCCACCTCGACCGAAGTCTCCGCGTCAGCTTGCGCCACTGCCACTTTCAACCGGCAGCTCCTCTCTTCCGATACGTCACTTTGTAACTTAACCATAGCCGGTGCAGGAATATTAAACCTGCTGTCCATCGTCTACGCCCTCCGGCCTCGACTTAGGTCCCGACTAACCCTGGGGGGACGAACCTTGCCCAGGAAACCTTGGGTTTACGGCGGCCAGGGATCTCACCTGGCTTATCGCTACTCATGTCTGCATCCTCACTTGTAAACACTCCACCGTCGGTTTCCCTTCGGCTTCAAGGTATTTACAACGCTCCCCTACCACTCGCTACGATCGAAACCATAACGAATCCAAAGCTTCGGTATACCGCTTATCGCCAATCATTTTCGGCGCAGAATCACTCGATGAGTCAGCTATTACGCACTGTTTAAATGATGGCTGCCTCTAAGCCAACATCCTCACTGTTTAAGTAACTCCACATCCTTTCCACTGAGCGGTATTTAGGCACCTTAGCTGTTGGTCTGGCATGTTTGCCTCTCGCGCGTGAAGCTTATCCCTCACGCACTGACTCCCGTGTTACATTCGACGGCATTCGGAGTTTGATTGAATTCGGTACCCTGGTATGGGCCCTAGTTCATCCAGTGCTCTACCTCCATCGATCAGCACACGAGGCTAGCCCTCAAGCTATTTCGGGGAGAACCAGCTATCACGGGGTTTGATTAGTCTTTCGCTCCTACCCACAGCTCATCCGAGAATTTTTCAACATTCACCGGTTCGGACCTTCAGTTGCGGTTAAGCAACTTTCATCCTGGCCATAGGTAGATCACCTCCGCTTCGGGTCTACTGCCAGCAACTAAACGCCCATTTCGGACTCGCTTTCGCTACGCCTCCATCCCAGAAGGACTTAAGCTTGCCACTGACAATAACTCGCAGACTCATTAAGCAAAAGGCACGCCATCCCCAACTCCAGTTTTACCCTGGACCGGCCGTTGCCCACGTTTTGCCAAAGCAAAACTGGAACTGGGTTTGACACCTTGTAGACGTATGATTTCAGGTACTATTTCACTCCGCTCACAGCGGTGCTTTTCACCTTTCCCTCGCGGTACTTGTTCACTATCGGTCGCCAATTAGTATTTAGCCTTACGGCGTGGTCGCCGTGGATTCATGCGAAGTTTCACGTGCGTCGCATTACTCAGGAAATCCCTAGAGCTTCTCCAGTTTTCGGTTACAGGCCTTTCACCTTCTGTGGAGCGACTTTCCATCCGCTTCACCTAACTTTTGAAGTCCCATGACGGGCTCCTACAACCCCACTAGCAAGCTAGTGGTTTGGGCTCTTCCGCTTTCGCTCGCCACTACTTACGGAATCGAATTCTCTTTCTGTTCCTCCGGATACTGAGATGTTTCACTTCTCCGGGTATCGCTTTACTACCTTATGAATTCAGGTAGCAATGATTGAGTATTAACTCAAACGGGTTACCCCATTCGGAAATCTACGGGTCAAAGCGTGTTTGCCGCTATCCGTAGCTTATCGCAGCTTACCACGTCCTTCATCGCCTATTGGCACCAAGGCATCCATCATACGCCCTTAGTAGCTTGATTATTTTGATATCTGATAGAAATGAAGGCGAACCTCCATTTCTGATTCTCCAAAGTTGTATTTTCTACCCAATATGCAGATGTCAAAGAACACTTTTCCGCCGGGGGCGGAAAGGGGTCTGGTCTGAGCTATTAACCTCTCGCCAAACTTCAAAATGGTGGTGTCTTGCTTCTCACATCGCGATGATTACTCCCCGGTACTTGACCGAAGACGGCTAGCCAGAGAAAACTCCGACGTCGGCCGGAACGAAATATGGGCCTGACTGGGCTCGAACCAGTGACCCTGCGCTTATCAAGCGCATGCTCTAACCAACTGAGCTACAGGCCCAAAGTCAGGTTTTAACGCGTCCAGCCGCCTCCCAGTGGTTAAAGACTCCAAGCAGCTTAGGGGGACAAACTTCGCCCGGCAAAAGCTCAGCCTGGCCAAACCATCTCTCTCTCCGATTCTAAAACCGGGGAGTGCAGTTTGGAGGTAAGGGGATTCGAACCCCTGACCTATAGCTTGCAAAGCTACCGCTCTACCAACTGAGCTATACCCCCGGAGCTTACCATCCGGCGGGCGCCGGCTTCGACGGCGTCGATTCACACCAGCGTTCGTAAAGCCTTGGGGGCCTGACGATCGTTGGAGGTACGGGGCCCGGCAGGCGCCGGGCGGTCTGGTGGATTGCATCCGGCCTCGCGATGTCCAGCAAAAACTGAATTGTGCGCTATCGTTTCAGTCTTCTGAGCCTGACAACCTTTCGGTCGAACAGGTCTTGCAGCATAACGGTCGATCCTCAATTACGGACAGATTAACCGCGTTAGCTGTCGACCTCTCAATCCCTATCTAAATGGGAAAGAGTGCTCCTTAGAAAGGAGGTGATCCAGCCGCAGGTTCCCCTACGGCTACCTTGTTACGACTTCATCCCAGTTACCGCTCATACCTTAGGGCCCTGCCTTCCGCTTGCGCGGATTGGCACAGACACTTCGGGTACAAGCGACTCCCATGATGTGACGGGCGGTGTGTACAAGGCCCGGGAACGTATTCACGGCGTCGTAGCTGATACGCCATTACTAGCGATTCCGGCTTCATGTAGGCGAGTTGCAGCCTACAATCCGAACTGGGCTCAGTTTTAGTGATTTCCTCCACCTCGCGATTTCGGGTCGTTCTGTACTGAGCATTGTAGTACGTGTGCAGCCCTGGGCGTAAGGGCCATCCTGACTTGACGTCATCCCCACCTTCCTCCCCGTTTCACAGGGCAGTCTGAACAGAGTGCCCCAGCACCATTTTGTCTCCAATGCGGTCCTCGACTGGCAGGATTGGGAACAAAAGTGGTGCTGGGTAGCAACAGTTCACAGGGGTTGCGCTCGTTGCGGGACTTAACCCAACATCTCACGACACGAGCTGACGACAGCCATGCAGCACCTGTGCAAAGCGTGTATTGCTACACTAGCCGGCTTTCACCGGCGACACGATGCATGTCAAGCCCAGGTAAGGTTCTTCGCGTTGCATCGAATTAAGCCACATACTCCACCGCTTGTGCGGGCCCCCGTCAATTTCTTTGAGTTTTAATCTTGCGACCGTACTCCTCAGGCGGCACGTTTAACGCGTTAGCTCCGGCACGCACGGGGTCGAATCCGCGCACACCAAACGTGCACCGTTTACTGCCAGGACTACCGGGGTATCTAATCCCGTTTGCTCCCCTGGCCTTCGCGCCTCAGCGTCAGGAACTGTCCAGAGACCCGCCTTCGCCACTGGTCTTCCTCACGATATCTACGCATTTCACTGCTACACCGTGAATTCCAGTCTCCTCTCCAGTCCTCAAGCAGAGCAGTATCGAGTGCAGTTTCAGGGTTGAGCCCTGAGATTTCACACCCGACTTACCCCGCAGCCTACGCGCCCTTTACGCCCAATGAATCCGAACAACGCTTGAGACCTCTGTATTACCGCGGCTGCTGGCACAGAGTTAGCCGTCTCTTCCTCTTTCGGTACTATCAAACCTCCACGCAGTTAACGTAAGGCCTTGTTCCCAAATGACAGGAGTTTACAACCCGAAAGCCTTCATCCTCCACGCGGCGTCGCTCCTTCAGGGTTTCCCCCATTGAGAAAAATTCTCGACTGCTGCCACCCGTAGGTGTCTGGACCGTGTCTCAGTTCCAGTGTGGCTGGTCGTCCTCTCAGACCAGCTACCCGTCGAAGCCTTGGTAAGCCGTTACCTCACCAACAAGCTGATAGGCCGCGAGTTCCTCTAAGAGCGCCAGGTTGCCCCGGCTTTACCCCGAATTGCTTCGGGACACATGCGGTATTAATTCGCCTTTCGGCGAGCTATCCCCCACTTTTAGGCAGATGACTCACGTGTTACGCACCCGTTCGCCACTCGCTCAATCCCGAATTGCTCCGGAACTAAGCTCGTTCGACTTGCATGTCTTATCCACGCCGCCAGCGTTCGTTCTGAGCCAGAATCAAACTCTCCGTAGAAAGTTTTTATATACCCCGGCGCTCAGTGAGATTGCCGGGAATAAAAATTCTGACCTGTAAGTTCTTGGTCTCTTCCTCCGATGAACACCGGACGAAGAGCAAGTTATAGTCGGTCATTAAAAATGTAAGATTCAAAAGAATCTGACGTATAACGCACAACACAATTTTTGCTGACATCACCATTCTGAAGTTTTCGAAAAAACTCAGAACCAAACTTTCAATGAACGGAGTTCCTTTTCGTTTCAGGCGACAAAAAAACTCAACTTGGATTCCGGCTAAACTGGTTTCACTTCCATCAATTCAACCGGGACAAAATTGAGCCAATTTGAAGTCCCAAAACTATAAGAACGTTTCCGACCTCTCGATCGGCTTTCACCAGTATCACTAGTGAAATTTACTTATACCTGCTCAGAGTTCCCGGTCAACGCGATTTTTTAAAAATTTCGTTCACCTCGCCCTCCGAACCGATCCCGACTTATGAGGTCGGGCCGCAGAGATTAGCGATCTTTTCGAACCGTGCAACCGAATTTTTGAAAATAGTTGGATTTCGGCAAAGACCGTAAGCAAACCGTCCCCGGTTGGCTGGGGTGGAAGAGGCAAATCGGTGACACTTTGCTGAGCGACGGACGAGACCCGGGTCGAGCGCGGGAATCAATAAGGACGCCTAATCGGGATTCTCAAACCAGCGAAAGGCCGCCGGGGCGGGCAGCCCGATCAGGTCGAGAATGCGATGGACAATCGTGTCAGCCAGATCCTCGACCGTTGCCGGCCTGCTGTAAAAGGATGGAGCCGCGGGCATGATGATTGCACCAGCCTCCAGCAGCGTAGAGCAGTTGCGGACATGGATCAGGTTCCAAGGCGTCTCCCGCGGCACGAGGATAAGTTTGCGCTTTTCCTTGAGAAAAACATCGGCCGCGCGGTGGATCGACGAATCACTGGTGCCGGCGGCTATCCGCCCAAGCGTCCCCATGGTGCACGGAACGATGACCATCGCGTCAAAATAGGTCGATCCGCTGGCGAACGGCACGTTCATGCTCCGGTCGTTGTGCTCGTGGACGCCGACGGGGACATGGAGTTCGCCTAACTCGTCGTGAATGACTTGCTTTGCGAAAGAGCTGAGCACGAGATGAAGTTCGTTTTGGGCACAGTCGATTTGAGCCAACAAGCGCTGGAGATAGATCGCGCCGCTGGCGCCGGTGCTGGCGATGACCAATTTCATTGGCAGTGTTCAGTGCCAGTGTCAGTGTCAGTTGGGGACATGAATCGGAGTTTCGATGGAGCGTACTCTAAGCTAGAGACGAAAAGTGAATGCGACAAGCCAGGCACATAGGAAGTTGCCAGTGCCAGTGTCAGTGCCAGTTGGGGACATGAATCGGAGTTTCGATGGAGCGTACTCTAAGCTAGAGACGAAAAGTGAATGCGACAAGCCAGGCACATAGGAAGTTGCCAGTGCCAGTGTCAGTGCCAGTTGGGGACATGAATCCGGAGTTTCGATGGAGCGTACTCTAAGCTAAGAGACGAAAAGTGAATGCGACAGCGTCGGTAACGAGCATGAGTTCGAGATACATAGTCCTTGGCCGCACTGACACTGACACTGGCACTGACCACTGCTCTAAAGGAACCCTCCTGTGGCCAAGCGTTGAGTCAGGCCTTTGAATCGGGTAAAGGCGTCCTGGTACAAATTGGCTGTGGCTGGCGTTGGCACGGCGCGCGAGGACTCATCGAGTTTGACCACGGAGTCGAGTAGTTGCACGAGGTTGGAGGATTTGTTGTTCACCAGACGATCGACCCAGGCGCCGTGCATGGCGGCGCCGAGGGCTGCCCCTTCCGCGGTCGCAAGACAGACGACCGGGATTCGGAAAATATCGGCGCAGATCTGGCGCCAGGTCCGGCTCTTGCTGCCTCCTCCGGTCAACCGAATCTCGGACGGTTTGATCCCGAGAGAACGGAACCGATTCAAACCATAGGCCAATCCCAAAGTCGCTCCCTCCATGGTGGCCCTGGCAAGGTTGGCGGGCGTCATGTTCGCAGTCGTCAGGCCGTGAAAGACACCCACGCCGTTCGGCAGGTTCGGAGTACGTTCACCGACGAGGTAGGGTAGAAAAATGATCCCTCCCGCACCTGAGGCTGCCCCCGTAACCGTGGTGTCCAACTGCTTGAGGTCCCAGCCAAACATTTTTCGGACCTGCTCGGTCGCAACAGTGACGTTCATGGTGCATACCAGCGGGAGCCATTTGTCGGTGCTATCGCAAAAGGCGGCGACTTCCCCTTGAGGATCCACCACCGGCTCGGACGAATAGGCATAGACTGTCCCGGAGGTTCCAAGACTGACCGTCACCACCCCTGGGCGCACGTTACCTGTTCCGATCGCACCCATCATATTATCGCCGCCACCGGCGGAAATGATCGGACTGCTTTTCAGGCCCCATTTTGCCCGTAAATTCTCCCGGAGCAAACCGACCGCCTGGCGAGAGGAACCGACCGGCGGCAATTTTTCGAGCAGGGCTTCATCAATGAACTCGATAACGGGTTCGCACCATTTGCGGGTCTTGATATCAAGCAATCCGGTCCCGGAGGCGTCGCCGTATTCCATCCGTTTCTCACCGGAGAGCCAGAAGTTGATATAGTCATGAGGCAAAAGGATGGTGTCGATCGAGTTGAAATTCTCGGGCTCGTGCTGCTTCAGCCAAAGAATTTTAGGAGCGGTCCAGCCTGGCAACATCGTGTTGCCGATAAGCTTGATCAGCGCCGTTTCGCCGCCGAACTCTTCAATGATCTCTTTGCATTGTTCCGAGGTTGAGGTATCACACCAGAGTTTGGCGGGGCGTATTACCTGGCTGGAGGCATTAAGGACGACGAGGCCATGCTGCTGTCCGCTGACTCCGATCGCGCGGATTTGGTCTTTTCGTTCGCCGATCTCGGTGAGACAAGCTTGAATCGTCTTATCCACCGCATCGACCCAGACCCTGGGATCTTGTTCCATGTGCCCATCGGGCAGCCCGGGGATCAAGTCGTAATTTTGTTGAGAAGCCGCCAGAATTCCACCCGTCTCGAGATCGATGACGATGGATTTCGTGCTTTGCGTACCGCTATCGACGCCGATGTAGAGCATACGGATTAGAAAACTGCCACAAATTAAGCCTGTCTCACAAATCCCAAAATTCGCGGGCTGCGAAATTTATTACGAGTTGATGGCTCGCACGATTCAGGTGTGGCAATTTCCAGTCTATGGTTAACAAGCTCCTTCACACCCGTTTCCGGGTCTCTGATCTGGAAAAGACTGTCCATTTTTACAAGGACGTGCTTGGACTGAAAGAAACCCATCGTTCGAAGTCCCCTCGCGGTTCAGAACTCGTCTTCTTCAAGGCTCCTGGCAGTGAGGAAGAGATCGAGATCTGCAAGTACGACGGAAGCGGTCCCGTCAACGTGGGTTACGATATCACGCACCTCGCGTTCGAGGTTGAAGATCTCGACGCATTCGCCAAACATGCCGCCGAAAAAGGTTATCCGCTTTCCGATGGTCCGACGAAAACCGGTGGCGGAAGCGTCATTGCTTTTGTCGATGCGCCGGAAGGCTACGAAATCGAGCTGATCCAGCATGGAAAGTAATTAACCCGGAAATCTCACGAGCCAAAGTGCTCGCGAGATTTCCCAGCGGCCGTGACGGGGATTAAACGTCTTGGGAGGACGGCGCCCGGATTGCCGCTAGTTTCCAAAAATCGGTAAGAATCCGGTCCGGAAACCCGAGAGCCATCGTGAGCTGCAATTTCTTCTCCAGCGGATTGCGGATGGAACGGATTCGGTGGTAGGTCGGCCCGTCGATCCAACCTTTCACCCGGGACCAAAAGGCAGTCGTTAGCACGGGATAATCGCTCCCGTAGAGGATTCGGCGTGGATCTTTTCGAAGCCGATCGAGCGTTCGGAGATGGGTGATCTGTGAAAGAGCGGAGAGATCTCCGTAAAGGTTTGGATAAGACTGTCGCATCTGGTCGAACTGATCGAGATAATCATGATCCCACGGCAACGCTGGGGTCCCACAATGAGCGGCGACGACGTTGACTCCGCATTGGAGGGGCAAACGAAGAGTTTCGACGCTTTGGAGATCCCGGCGGTGGGTGGGCAGAGAAAACTCGCCCCCGGTGTGGGCCAGCAGCGGGAGACCCAAACGAGCCATGCGCTGCCAGAACGTTTGGTAAATCTGCCGGTTACAGTCGACGACTTGCACGCAGGGCAGAAGTTTGAGAAGAACGGCACCGGCTTCAGCGCAACGCTCCAGCTCGGCGATGGCGTCGTGCCGCGCCGGGTGAATTGAGACTGCCGGCAGGAATTCCGGATGATTTCTTGAAAGCTCCAGGACGTAATCATTCGGCACAAAGAGTCCCGACAGACCGGGAAACCGATGACCTGTTTCATCATAGAGATCATCGCAAGCAAGAATCACTGCTCGCTCAAGCGTCGATTCTTTGACCCAGTCCAGCAATCGTTCGATATATCGTTGATCTAGCGCCGGGTCTCCCGGAGAGATCTTGAGACCGATACTGGCGGCCATCAAATCGATGAAAGGTCGCTGCCACCAGCGCAACGCTATTCGGCAACCGGAACCTGACTTTCCGTTACCTAAAACATGGACATGCATGTCAACCGGGTGAAGGCTACGTGCGATGGCAACCGACATAGAAATTTCAGCCTACTCCATCTGGGCGGATCTGCAGAGGATTCGCTCGACCAATCCGCTAGTGTACAACATCACGAACTCCGTGGTACAGGATTTCACGGCCAACGCCCTTCTTGCGTTGGGCGCCTCGCCGATCATGTCGGATTCCATTGACGAGACGGAGGAACTGGTCGCGGTATCGAACGCGCTTAACATTAACATCGGCACACCGAATTCCCACTCGATCGCGACGATGCTAAAAGCGATCAAGACAGCTCAGGGGCTCGGGAAACCGGTGGCGCTGGACCCGGTTGCGATTGGCGCCACGAATCTGCGTAGAAAACTGATCGAAGATCTCTTGCGATCCGGCACACCGACGATCATTCGGGGAAATCTGGCCGAGATTTCGGTTTTTGCCGGCATGGAGTGGGGAGGCAAAGGTGTCGACGCGGGCGTCGATCTGAAGGACCCGGGAGAAATCGTGCGCAAGGCGGCCCGGAAGATAGGCTGCGGCGTGGTCGGCACAGGAAAGACCGACTACGCCTCAGACGGAGAGCGGATTTTCTCCATTGCAAACGGCCACTCGCTGATGACACGCGTCACGGGAATGGGTTGTGTCGCCACGTCGATCGTGGCGGCATTTCTTGCTGTGCAGCCGATTCCGCTGGCTGCCGCGGTTCACGCGATGGCGTTTATCGGTCTTGCCGGGGAATGGGCGGCGGAACAGGCGCGAACGGAAGGCGCCGGAACTTTCCGGGTAAAGTTCCTGGACAGCTTTGACAGGTTAGAACCTGGAAATTTCGAGAGCGTTTCTGCTCGCGAGATTTCCTAGCGTCCTCGAGACGATGTACTAGCTGCTAGTGCATCGTCACATAAGTGGGAGGCATCACAGGCCCGTGCGCGCCTCTGATTCTTTCTGTCGTCGGAACGACTCGATTGCTTCGTACTCTGCCAAACCGAGGCGATCGTAGCGTTGAGCGGTGGCCCGATTATTGTTTTCCGCTTGTTGCCAGCTTTCGCCGGATTGAGTCCCAAGGAATGGAGTTTGGCTTCTCTGGGACCGATGGTGAAAGAGACAATCCAACTTCACCGCCAACTCCGCCGGGCTGAGAGGTACGGCCATGTTGATTTCATGAGGAGACCAGGGACGTTCGCTGGATGCATACAGCCAGACCTGGCAAGCTTTCATCCAGGGTTCGGCGCCGCACTCCTCCAGAGCTGAGGTCACCAGGCGGTATGAAATCCCGGAGACACTGCCTGGCTCTGCCCCGGATCCTGTGATGTAGATCTGATCGGGCCGGATTCGTCGGCACAATTCCCGGATCGCGGTCACATCCTCATCTGTGGACTTGAACTGCCGATAGCGACCTTTTTCGTAAAACGGAAGATCTTGGAAGAGCACCTTTTCGAGGTCGAGACCGAGTACCTGGCAGGAAGCGCGCGCTTCCGCCTTTCGAATCAGTCCCTTGAACTGGCGGAGCATGGGACTGTCCTCGTCAAACGGCGCCTTTTTTTCAAGTTCGTCCGAAAGTTGGTCCAGTCGATCTTTTCCCTGGGTATCCGCTGGACGATCAACACTCAACTCGTTCAGAAGACTGATCGCCATCCGGGCTTCGTTGTCGGGCACGCCGAGATTCCCGGAAGTCAGGTAAGCGAAGGTCACCTCGTGCTGGTGACGGCGCAGCCGATGGAGTGTCCCGGCCATACCCAACTCGGCATCCAGCGGTTCCGGCCCGAAAACCAGGACACGTTTTTGGGCGGGGTTCGCCGGAACCGGCCGGTTGGAGTCGTCGGCATTCGGCTTTCCACCTGGCCAACCGGTAATGGTGTGTTGCAGCTCGTTGAAGATGCGAATATTGAGGCTGTACGCCGAACCTGTTTCGACAAGTAAGGCGGCCAAACCATTTTCAGCGTAGTCTTCGTCCCGCAACCGCAGCACAGGTTTTTTCAAATCGCTGGCTAGAGAAACGACCGCTTTGCGAATGAGCTCGGGAGTCCACTCGACGGGACCGACCTTCCAGGGGAACCGAAATCGCGTCAGTTCACTTGCGGCAGCTTCGTCGACGTAACATCGGCAACTTGCATGGCGCTGCAGGAAACTGGCCGGGACAGTGTCAGTCTGAGGACCTTCGATCGCCTCACGAAGAATCGCGGCCTTGGATTCACCCCAGGCAAGCAACACGAGTTCCTTGGCTCGTAGAATCGTTCCCACGCCCATGGTGATCGCGTAGGCAGGAACATTCGCTTCACCGCGAAAATCCCGAGCTGCATCACGCCGAGTCAAACGGTCGAGCGCTACCATTCTGGTTCGGGAATCAATCCCGGAGCCGGGTTCGTTGAATCCGATGTGTCCGGTTCGGCCGATGCCGAGAATCTGGACATCAATCCCTCCGGCAGCCAGCATCTTGCGCTCGTACTCCTGACAGTAGGCAAACACCTCCGAGCGCGGGATAAGACCGTCCGGCACGTGAACATTGTCCAACGGAACATCAATGTGACTGAAAAGCTGCACTTCCATGAAATGCCGGTAACTCTCCGGATGATGCGGCGGCAGCCCATAGTATTCATCGAGATTGAACGTCACAACGTTCCGGAATGAAAGCCGCTCGTCTCGGTGCAATCTGATCAATTCTCTATAAAGCTTGACTGGGGTCGAACCGGTGGCGAGGCCGAGAACGGCTGTTCGACTCTCGTCCTGGCGCCGACGAATCAGCCGAGCAAGAGAAGCCGCCACCAGGCGAACAGCCTCATCGGGGCTTTGAAATACGGTCGTTCGGATGCGTTCATGCTGCTCGGCTTCAGAAGGGAGGCTATCCATGGCGAGAAAGTTAATCTAGACAACTTTTCGCCGCGCGCCAGGGGACGTGTCGTCATTCGCGGTTTCAGCGGCCTGAATCCGCAGGGGCGGAGAGGTGCCTTTCCCAGCGCTCTCTATCACGCCGACCCGCCGATACGTTTTCACCGTACTCAATGGAATCCAAGGCTAAGGAGATTCACCACTTTCTGAGCGTTTTCGGGAGTCACGAAACTCGGGCCGGTCAGGATCAAATTGTTCTGCAGCATGGAGCCATATCTAATGTAGTTCGCCAAAAAGACGACTGGCAGATAACCCTGAAGCCACTCTTGTTGATCGATTGCGAACTCAATTTGTTTTTTCACCAGCGCTTCGACGACCACGGGCGAAATGTCGAAGGTGCAAAGTTTGATTTGACCTATCTTCCCGGCCTGCTCGACTGCTTGCAGGGTTGGTTCGGCGACAATCGGACCCAGGGCGACTATTCCATCCAAGCTGGGATATTTGTTTATATAATCGGCGACAACCTCCTGGCACTCTTTGAAGTCCATGGAGATCGGAAGGATCTGGACATGATGAAACGGACCCTCGAAACCTTCCCTAAAGCCTTTGATTCGCTGTTCCAGGCCCAGATTTCCAACTTCCTGGTTCAGGATGAGGGCGTTCTTCACTCCGGACGCCTTCATGCGTTCCCCGGCTTTTTTCCCGGCCGATTCATCCTGTTGGCCGATGTGCATCAGGCATCCGAGCTGACTTGACACTTCCAATCCCGAATTGATTGAAATCACGGGGATTTTCGCCGCTACCGCTGCCCGAATCGATGGGCCCAACACCACGGCGTCCGGGATCGATACAATCAGAGCGTCCGGTTTGGAGGCAACTGCCTCGTCGATCATCCGCGACATGACCGCCAAGTCGAATTTTTCGGGGGAACGATATTCCAGGTCACTGTCAGTTTCCCCAGCAGCCGCTTCGGCGCCGTTTCGCACGATCAGCCAAAATGAATCGGCTGCCTGACCGTGAGTCACCATTATTATCTTCGGTTTCCTCTGCGCGAGGGTTGGCAGAGGAGCTAACAAGCTGGCTGCACAAGCAAGCAAGGGCAGGAACTTCCAGTTAATCATATACAGGAGTACAGGAGGCAAAGCCCACCAAGGGCAAACTAAAGATTCACGGTTTGAATTGAGTGCAAATGGTAAGAATACGCACCTCTTAAGTTATCAATGATGCGCGCGCCTGTCGTTTTGCACGATTAAACGTTTCTGGCAGATAAATCGGCCGTCGACAGTGCCCTGCAACAAGTGCAGAGAATCCAAACTGACCGTCCGATCGAAGTCCGCAAAACTCCGTTGGTCGACCTACCGAAAGATTAAACGAGCGCCAGGCGCCGGGGTTCAATCTCCGGCGCCCACCATTTGCTCGTTAGATGGTCCTTGTCCAACGAAGGATCGATCTTGGAGTCCCTGCTGACCCCAATCGGACGGACTTTGGCGCTCGGTAAAAACCCAGACGAAATGTAGCTCTCGATTTCTTATATCGTTTCTGTTATAAAAAATTTCTTTGCCCGGATAGACCGACTTGTTCGCTGAAAGACGTATGGAGAACACCGGAGAATCGCCACCGCAACGACACCCTTCCGACTTGCTCCGTCAGTTCCTGAAATTGAAGCTCTGGGTGGTCGACCGTTTCCGGATCGGCGAACGCCAGTTCATGCTCGTGTGGGCCGCGCTGATCGGTTTTCTCGGCGCGCTTGCCGCGGAGGTCTTTCGCAGAGCGACGGATATCCTCCATCACCTGGCGACCGGCAGCGACTCGGAAATCATTTCCTCTTTTGCTCGCTTGCCATTTTGGCAAAGAGTTGCCGTGCCGACGGCGGGCGGCCTGCTGGCCGGCTTGACCCTGTGGATCGGCAATCGCCTAACCAGCCGCCTTCGCCAGAAAACAACGACCGATTACATGGAAGCGATCGTGGTGGGCAGCGGCTCCATATCGGTCCCGGCAAGTATAGTCAAATCATTGTCCGCCCTCTTTTCGATCAGCACCGGCGCTTCAATCGGAAGGGAAGGACCACTCGTCCAGCTCTCTTCCCTGGTGGCTTCACAGGTCGCACAGTTGCGGAAACTACCGGTCGCCCAACGCCGTCAATTGGTGGCGTGCGGGGCCGCCGCTGGAATTGCCAGCGCCTACAACGCTCCGATCGCCGGTTCTTTTTTCGTTGCAGAAATCATTCTTGGGACAGTTGTGGTCGAGGCACTCGGGCCCTTGATCCTCGCCGCGGTCGTGGCGACTTTTACCGCGCAGCTGCTGCACGGAGGCGGTCCGATTTACAAGTCGCCTGGATTCATGCTGCAAACGCCATTAGAGCTCATTCCGCTGAGCTGCCTGGGGGTCTTGTCCGGGTTCCTCGCCCCGATCTATCTCTGGTTCCTGCGCACGGTGCAGCGCTTGTTTTCGAAGGTCACCCTGCCGGTTCCGGCGAAAATTGCGCTCGGTGGCGCGATCGTCGGGGTGCTGGCAATCATCAGTCCCGACGTGTGCGGGAATGGCCAAGGACTGCTATCGATCCTGTTCCATGGGAATTGGTACTCGGATGAGGTTCTGGCCATCTTGCTGCTCAAACTAGTGGCGACGGCGGCAACGTTCGGATCGGGAGCTGTGGGCGGCGTGTTCACACCGACGCTTTTCGTCGGCGCGGCAATAGGAATGTTGTATGGCCGGGGAATTCTCTATGCCTTTCCAATACTTCATCCAAACCCCGCCATGTACGCCGTCGTCGGCATGGGCTCTTTTATCGCGGCGACGACCGGAGCGCCGTTAATGTCGATTCTGTTGGGATTCGAGCTGACTCTTGATTACACGATTGCGCCGCTTCTCATGGTCAATTGCGTGGTCGCCTACTATTGCAGCAGCATCTTCGAAAAGCAGTTCATTTACGGAGAATCGCTGGAACGCAAAGGCGCCGCTTTCTTCAATCGCCAATTGGCCGCCGCGAAGATTGTGGATCTGATTCGTCGAGATCCGATCACGCTCCCTCCAAACGCGATCTTCGCCGAGATCGAAAAGTCATTCCTGCAGAACCGGTACCAGCACATCTACATCGTCGGGAAAGAAATGGCGTTTCTTGGCGCCGTCTCCTTGCACGACATCAAAGAATTCCTCGATCAGCCGGAACTCGGTAACATGGTGATTGCCGCGGATATCATGAAAGAGGACTTCCCAAGGATCTCTCCGCAGCAACCCATGGCTGACGCATTGGAAAAATTTTCGGAAGTGGACGCCGAGCGCCTGCCGGTCGTCGACAGCCTGGATTCACAACGCTTGATCGGCAGCATTTCAAAGACAGACATTATGCTCCATCTCGCCGGAAAGGTCAGGACAACCAAGGCCCGCTAAGCGGATCTGACGCTTTCCGGCGCACGGATTCTCGTCCGCATCTCCTCGGGTTAGCAGACAGCTAAATAGTCTATGACTTTGCCTTTTTTGCTAGTTCAGCGGCCGCGGAAACAACCGCGTCAACCGTGAACCCAAACTTCATGACGAGTTTTTGAAGCGGTGCCGACTCTCCAAAGGTCCTCATGCCGATCCGCGCACCGTCAAGTCCGACGTACCGTTCCCAGCCGAATCTTGCGGATTGTTCCACGGAGACTCGGGCTCTGACGTTGGAAGGAAGCACCGAATCGCGATAGGCCTCGTCCTGGTCCTCAAACAACTTCCACGAGGGCATGCTGATCACGCGCGCTTCGATCCCTTGTTTTTTGAGCGTTTCCTGCGCACCCAAACAAAGGGAGACTTCGCTTCCGGTTCCGATGAGCAGAACGTCCGGTTTCCCATTGGCCGCCTCTGAAAGAATGTAACCGCCTCGCCGAAGCCCTGAGGCCGGGGCAAACTTTGACCGGTCCAACGTCGGAAGTGCCTGGCGACTGAGAATCAGCACGACCGGCTCATGCTTCATCTCCATGATTGCACGCCAGGCTTCGGCGACTTCATTCGCGTCGCACGGACGAAGGTCGGTCAGACCGGGGATAGCTCGCAAGGAGGGCAGCTGCTCCACCGGTTGGTGCGTGGGACCGTCTTCTCCGACGCCGATCGAATCATGCGTGAAAATGTAAATGACCGGGATTTCCATGATGGCTCCGAGACGCAGTGAACCTCTCCCGTAGTCGCTGAAG
>Ga0210383_10001035_pt1 | contig 25667 bp, 25 predicted proteins | sample IncBWC14OmetaG_FD_160072 | JGI IMG/M metagenome (GOLD analysis project Ga0210383, IMG submission 160072) | Forest soil microbial communities from Barre Woods Harvard Forest LTER site, Petersham, Massachusetts, United States - Inc-BW-C-14-O ... | reverse complement strand
CCCGTATTGGCCACCATTAAAGTTGTAAAGCACGGTAAATTTGCCGCGGGTATCCATTTTGAAAACGGTTCCGGCATTGAATGCACCGTCTCCTTGGGTGACACCATACAGGTTCCCCACTGCGTCCATGGTTAGACGACCCGAAGGGCCTGCGCCGCGTCCAAAATCGGCGAAGGTGTGAAGTACTGTTTCGTTGCCGCTCACATCCACTTTGAATATCGTCCCATCGTGATTTCCCCCCCACTGCGTAACCCCGTAGAGATTGCCAGCCTTATCCATGATTAAGCGTGTGGTCGGGTTCGACCCGTCGTTGCCACCCGCGAAGTCGTACAGTATGGTTTTCGTATACGTCTGCGCTTGCGCAGATGACACCGCTAGCATCGCCGCAACCAGCAGGGCTGATGTCGCGAAGCGACCTTTCGCTAAAATCGAAATCAACCGCTGAAGTGGCTTTTTCATCACTGGTCACCGGCTTTCAATCACTATTATGCTCCCGCGTCGCAATGTTGTAACCAGGCCATTACACTCAAAACCCCCGAAATCCCCGCTGCCCGCACTTTCGAGTCGCCCTATGGGCGCCCCACACTTAACCTGCGCGCCGCACGCCCGCCCTTCCGCACGCCGCACGCGCGCACACCGCACGCCGATCTGCGTCCTGTTTACTCGAACGTTACGGGGTGGCCCCGTTTTTCCCGTGCGCTCCACTACCCCGTCAATGAATCGCCGGGGTGAGAACATAACGGGATAAATTCTGCACTTGACTAGATAGTAAACAGCGGGATTTGGTGAGAAAACAACGGGATGGAGTGTGCACGCCTTCGGCGAGTAATATTAGAGTGCATGCGTCCCGATCTTGTTCCGCTCGTCCCCGATGTCATCCTGGAGGCAAATCAGCATCTCCGCGGAATGGAAGCGGAACTGAATACACTGGCCGAAGGACGCCAAAGTGATCGTCGTGCATTGGAAGTCGCGATTCGCGAGCTGAGGCAAGTAATTCAGCGGCACCTACAATGAAATAGAGTCCGCCGCGTTTGGTGATTCTGAAGCCTTTTCAGCGAATCGCTATTAAGCTCGTTCTGGAGTATGATGTTTGCATCGCGATTCTCCAAGCCCCGAGAATCGTTTCTGCGTTTTTCCCGTCTGAGTTGCTAATTCATGCGAGAGCGTGTTCAACCCACGACGGCGGGGCCTGTGCGGGCAGCGCAGTACGTTCGCATGTCCACCGAACATCAGCAATACTCCACTGAAAACCAAGCAGACGTGATGGTGCGGTTCGCGGAAGCCCGTCGGATGGAAATCGTTCGAACCTATTCCGATGCCGCCAGGAGCGGACTCAACCTCGAAGGCCGCGAGGGACTGCGCCAACTGCTGCGCGACGTTGAGAGCGGAAACGCAGACTTTACCGAAATTCTAGTTTATGACGTTAGTCGCTGGGGACGCTTTCAAGATGCAGACGAGAGTGCCTACTATGAATACATTTGTAAGCGGGCAAATATTCGTGTGCACTATTGTGCGGAACAGTTTGAAAATGACGGCAGCCTGTCGTCGTCTCTGCTCAAAACCATTAAACGTACGATGGCTGGCGAATACAGCCGAGAACTGTCGGTCAAGGTGTTTGCTGGCCAGTGCAGACTCATCGAGCTCGGCTTCCGCCAAGGTGGTCCTGCGGGTTACGGTCTTCGGAGGCAATTGGTTGATCGGGATCGCAATCCCAAAGGACTCCTACTCGCGGGTGAACACAAAAGCATTCAGACAGACCGCGTCATTCTGGTGCCCGGCCCTGAAAACGAAGTCTGCATTGTTAGAGAAATCTACTCTCGCTTCATCAAGAATCATCACCAAGAAAGAGAAATTGCATCATGGCTTAACCTCAGGGGAATTCTCACGGATCAAGGCCGACCGTGGACCCGCGCCACTGTACATCAAGTTCTTACAAATCCGAAATATGCGGGAACGAATGTATACAACCGAAGGTCATTCAAGCTCAAGCAGAAAAGGATCAATAACCCTCCCGAGATATGGGTCCGTCGGGAAGATGCATTCACGCCAATTGTCACACAAGAGCAGTTTGGAGAAGCCCTTGCGATTATTGAAAGTCGTCATCGGCACTTCACCGACGAACAACTTCTCGAATGCCTAAAGGGTATCCTGGCCCGCTTTGGCACTCTTTCGGGCATTCTCATTGACGAAACTGAAGACATGCCCTCGAGTTCGCTTTACCGTCATCGTTTCGGCAGTCTAATTCTTGCCTACAAACTTATCGGTTACTCGCCAGCATGTGACTATAGTTTCCTTGAAATCAATCGCAGATTGCGTGAGTTTCACCGCGAGCAGTGCGTTTCCATTGTTGACGAGTTACATAAAAACGGAGCCAGGGTTCAGAAAAGCCCTGCTTCAGACTTGCTGATCGTCAATGATGAGTTCAGTGCTTCCCTCGTCCTTGCAAGATGCCGGGAGACCCTTGCTGGAAATCACCGATGGCTTGTTCGGTTGGACAACTCGCTCGACCCAGATGTGACAATTGCTGCAAGGTTGAAACCAGGAAATCGAGAAATCCTCGACTACTATCTGCTTCCCAGCATGGACACTTTAGTCCACAGACTCCGGCTTGCTCCGGAGAACGGCATCGTTCTAGACGTGTATCGCTTTGAAAATCTTAATTTCCTGATGAGCATGGCGCGACGCGTCGCCATAGAAGAGGCGGCATGACGGAAAAAGAGATTGAGCGCATTCCTATAGCCGAAATTCGCGTCGCCAACCCCCGTTCACGGAACAAACTAAAGTTTCAGTTGGTAGTTTCGAGCATCCGGGCGATCGGACTAAAAAAGCCCATCACGGTGTCTCGCCGTGAACTCGCTACCGACGGAACACGATACGATCTTGTCTGCGGACAAGGCCGTATGGAAGCCTGTCTTGCGCTTGGCGAGGTCACAATTCCCGCTGTGGTCGTTGACGCCACGCGCGAAGACCAATTCCTCATGAGCCTGGTGGAAAATATCGCTCGGCGCGCTCCTTCGAATACAGCCCTTCTTGCTGAGTTGCAAAACTTGCGAAAGCGAAACTACAAGACTGATGAAATCGCGAAGAAACTAGGCCTGGATCGCGGCTATATCACTGGCATTATCCGACTTGTAGAGCATGGCGAGGCGTTGTTGATTCGGGCTGTCGAGGGTGGCCGTATACCGATCAGTGTTGCGGTCGAAATCGCCAGCGGAAACGATCATGCCGTGCAACGTGCATTGTCTGACGCATATGAGAAGGGTGACTTAAGAGGAGCTAAGCTGACCGCCGCCAAACGCATCATAGCCCAACGCGTCGAGAAGCAGAGACAAGCTGGAAGAGACCATCAGACTCGCCGGAAATTGACTAGCAATAGACTTGTACACGAATACCAACAGCGAACGCGGGAGCAGAGGAACCTCATAAAAAAGGCTAACGCTACAAAAGAATCTCTTCTTCTACTCACCTCGGCACTACGGTTACTCTTCACTGACGAACATTTTGTGACGCTGTTGCGGGCCGAGAATCTCTCCGACATTCCACAGCAACTTGCGGTACGGCTCAAATAGAAACGGAGCAACAGTGTCCAACCCGAGGATCAAGGCAGCTTTTCACCAACAGGTTATTGTGCTCCCCATTCAGAGCATCATGATGCAGAGAGAGATTCAGCCCTCATTTCGTAAGAGTGCGGTATATCTCCAGATTTCAGCGTCGCTCGAACATGTCGGTCTAATTGAGCCGGTCGTGGTGTTTCCAAGGGGGCGTAACGAATATCTACTACTCGATGGACATGTTCGTCTGGACATTCTCAAGCAGACGGAAAAAACAGAGGTTCCCGCAATTTTCGCAACAGATGATGAAGCGTATACGTACAACAAACGAGTTAACCATGCACCTCCTATCGCTCAGCATTTCATGATTCTCAAGGCACTCAAGAATGGCGTTAGCGAAGAGCGTCTCGCTACGGCGCTGAACGTCGACGTAGGGCACATTAGAAAGAAGCGAGACATGCTGGAAGGAATCTGTCCGGAAGCCATCGATATATTGCGAAACAGTCCCGTGACTGCGGATGCCTTCGCTGTATTGAGGAAGATGAAACCAATCAGGCAGATTGAAGCAGCGGAACACATGTTAGCGAGTAGTACCTATTCGGTTCTGTTTGCTAAGGCACTTCTTGAAGTGACCCGCCCAGAACTCTTGGTGGAGATTTGGGCATCCCGAAAGCTGGCCGCAAAATCAGTTGGAGGCCGGGTCATGTTTGAGCAGGAAACCGACTTCTTACTTAGGGACCTGAAAGCAGTCGAGGATTCCTATGGAACAGACATCCTGATTCTTACAGTTTCCCGCAGATACATTGAACGGTTGCTTGGAAATAGCCGAGTCGAGCGTCACCTCAGCAAGCACCACTCCGACATTCTAAATACACTTCGAAGTCTAGTGTCTGATGTTAACGTTGAGGAAACGAAGGCGCTCGCGAGTTGACGCCTGGCAGCGAGCCTTATCTTGCGGGGACAAATCGTGCCCGTACTGCCGCCTTTAGCAAGTCCATCGAAGTCGGGTGCACCCGCTCTCCCCGGCGTGCCCGTAAAATGGTATGCCTACTCAAGCCGGTTTCTTTTTGCAAAGCATTCAGAGAAATTTGCTGCAAATCCCGCGCGGCCGATTTGTTGACCGACGATATTGGCGAATAGGTGATGTAGAATGCCTTCCGTGCAAAAGAAGGCATTGGACCGCGTATCGAACGAGAAAAAAAATCTTAACCGCTTGGCCGGTGAGTTCTTGGTAGCGTCTCGCCTAACTCATCGTGGATACATGGTCACACTGCAATGGGGCACAACTATCAGTTACGACATTCTAGCCTTCGACAAGCGGGGAAAGGTCGCATTCATCGAGGTCAAATCAACGGCATCGTATCCGCGTCGTTGGGTACTCCAAAGTAAATACGCCAATCCAAGAACGGATGCAATTCCACTGGAGGCGCGGTTCGTATGCTGTGTTGATATATCGAGCAAGGAACGCGAGCCGTCTATCCATGTTTTTCCTGCGTCGGTCGTTGCAGCAGGATTGCATTATTATTTCAGCAGTAAATTTCCGAACAGCGTCAGCTACCATTTGTCGTTAGATTTCAAACCTCAAGGCCAGACTAAGCAAAATGTGAAAACGGTTGGCGAATTCATCGACGAAGAAAAGTACCTCGCAAACTTTACCAATCTTGGGCTTACTCCGGTCACCTCGTAATACCATGCGGCAATTCCTTATAAGTACCTGGTGTGTCCGGCAAGTTGATCGAAATATGAGGAGCGAGCACACGCATTTTGGATTGTTGTCGCATCAAAACCCCAGCTCGAACCATGGTGGCACACCAAATCCTCTAGCGTGAGAAGCGTTGGAAAACTCTGCAGCGCTTTCTCTAGCCATTCAAGAGTTTCGCCCTTATTGATGAGGTTGCTACACACTCCAAGTAGATTTGGCGCAAGGCCGCCCTGGGTAGCTCCAATAAAACGTGTAGGTGTGTAGCCATCCGCCGAGTTACTGTTTATCACTTCTTGTACTGCATCGCTTAGCGTCGGCGGATTTGGCAAGGGACGCGTGCTTGCTGGCATAGGTTTCTTATTGTACTCGTAAACACGCGGCAAACAGTTGTTGAGCACAAACCGATCCCGAAGGTGGCTATGGATTTGCCGTAGAATGTGGCGAAGGGCACAGTTCGTTGTCAGAATGGTGCCACAGAACAATAATATATATATGGCTTGGCTCTGGGATTCGTGGGAAGAATATGTCTATATTGTCCGTCCTGTTGTTATGGATAACCCATTGCGGTGGCGCATGTCCCATGCGGATTCATGGTTTCAGACGCAGCATTCTCTATATAAGGCCGTTACCGAGCTTCAAGAGAAATCGCACGCACTCCACCAACTAGGCTTTAAAGGTGGCAACGATATTACGCCCGCTCACGACGAGGCACTCGTCGATCAAGCTCGACCTGTGGTCCGCGACACAGTCTACGCTGGGGAAGAGCTGTTGCTATATCACAAGCGGCTTGCAAAGAGTAAGGCGTCCTACGGTTTTTTACATCAGCATGGCTTGCCGGACTACTGGCATCGATATGCACAAACGCATCGAATCATTCGGGAGATCAACCAATTCGTATCAGATGTAACCGCACTCCTAGATGGCTTTGACGAAATGATACAGGCTGAAGACGAGTTTATTATCGGCAGCGTCGAGTTACCGGCCCCCTTGGATGCTGATTTCCGCTTGGCCAGAAATCTGTTTTCAGTTGGATTCGACGAAGTCGGATTGCTCATATCTGGCCGAGGACTTGAGGGAGTGCTCCGCAAGATTGCTGATGTTCGAAAAATCTCGATGGTGGCTAAGGGTAAGTCGCTGGCTGCGTCAGAGGTTGATCTTTACGATCTGATTGAGGCAATGTATCAACTTCGCTGGAAGGCACAACAAACAAGACTGATTTCGCCTGAGACCAAAGCACTCCTGCACTACCTAAGAATACTTCGTAACAAGGGAGCACATCATGCCACGGGGACGAGATCAGTGGTTAACTTACGCGAGAAAGCCGTGCTCGTGGCTGAGACCGCAAATCGTTTGTGGAGTGAAGTGGCGGGGACAAAGGCGCGGCTTGACCCAAAGGTTGTACAAAAAACATGGTGATTCTCGAGAGTGTCGAGAGAAATTTGCAATTGTTCTCGCAGAGCTCGCTTCACGGCCCGCCCACTTTTCTGGCTGCTATTAAAAAATCAGGTTGTCAGTAGAATGCGCTTGATTTCGTCAACCATTGACCCTCTGCGTCCTGCGGAGAAGTCCAACAGTGTTGACACCTCTAGCATTGGCGCAGTAGCATCCGGCCCATCTGTGCATCGGGGTTTCCGATCCCCACGGCCTTCCCGATCAGTTTTTCGAAGACACCGACGCGTGAACAGGAGATCACCATGAAGCTGTCTATTTGCTGTCTGCTCCTTGCCTTGTCGTTCTCACCTTTCACCAGTTCTGCTCAGACGTCGAGCAGTACGCTCGCTGCCCCCTCGGCAGCCACAGATATTCCAAAGCTGGTCAAGTTTTCTGGCACGGTGACCGTCGAGACCGGCAAGCCGATCTCCGGTGTGGTAGGCGTGACATTCTCACTCTACAAGGACCAGCAGGGCGGAGCACCGTTGTGGTTAGAAACCCAAAATGTGCAGGCCGACGCCAATGGCCGCTACACGGTTTTGCTCGGGTCTACTAAGTCTGACGGCCTGCCGACCGCGTTATTCAATTCTGAGCAGGCACGATGGGTTGGAGTGCAGGTTGGTGGGCAGGCCGAGCAGCGACGCGTGTTGTTAAGCAGTGTGCCATACGCGTTCAAGGCTGGCGACGCAGAAACTATCGGCGGACTTCCGCCCTCGGCATTCGTGATGGTGGACCCAGCTCAGCCAAAGAAGGGAATTTCGACAACTTCGCCCACCTTGCCCAAAGTCGCCATGGGTCAGGCTCCGCCACCGAATCCTGCCGTAACGGGAAAAGGTACTATCGGCTACGTGCCGGTGTGGGACACCACCAGTGACATTGTGAACTCGGTCGTCTTCCAGAAGAATTCTGCCATCGGCATCGGCACAACCGCTCCTGCAGCGACGCTGGACGTGAACGGCAAGAGCGATATGCGGGACACGCTGACTCTTTATCCCAAAGGGACGGACTCCACGGTGGCCATCAACGGCACTTCGTTCAAGGTCGACAAAAGCGGCAAGGTGACGTTTGTCTCAGGGCAGACGTTCCCCGGCGCGGGGACGGTCACAAAGGTGGGCAGCGGAGCGGGACTGATAGGCGGACCCATTACAAAGGCCGGTACGCTGAGTATCGCGACGGGTGGGGTCAGCAACGCTATGCTGGCCAATCCTGCCCTGACTGTGAAGGCGGGAACGGATCTCACTGGCGGTGGTTCCGTGGCATTGGGCGGCAGCACGACGCTCGATCTCGACACCGCCAAAGTACCGCAACTCGACGCGTCTAACACTTTCACCGGCGATCAGGCGGTCACCGGCAATCTGAGCGCCACAGGTATGATCTCAAGTACAAGCGCGACGTTCGCTGGCGGCAGCGGAGTCGCACTTCAGGCCAGCAACTCGACAGGAACTGTTGGTATGGCGACACCAACCTTCCTTATCAACGCGTTTACCAGCGGTGGAGGGGTCTTCAACGTCGATCCTTCTGGTAACGGCTTTTACAAAGGCAGCATTAGTGCTCAGGGTGTGTCGGTAAGTGGTGCAGGTCCATCCGTCGTGTTTGGAAGTGCGACTGGCTCATCGGGGGTTAACTTCGGTGTGCAGGGAATCACGGCTAGTGTGAGCGGTGTGGGAGTTCAAGGAGTTGGACCTGGCAATGGCGTTTCCGGATTTAGTTCGGCGGACGGCACCGGCGTCATTGGAACTGCATCGGGAACAAGCGGCCTAAACTTCGGCGTCCAAGGCATCACTGTGAGCTCTGGCGGAATCGGTGTTCAAGCGCGTAACGACGCCACAGGAGGTTTTGTGGCTTTGGCCGGGCCGTCGCTATTGATCAACGCTTTTGTCAACACAACCGGCATGTTCACTGTCGACGATTCGGGCAACGGTTTTTATGCAGGTGATCTGAACGTGACTGGTAACCTGAGCAAAGGGGGTGGCATGTTCAAGATCGATCACCCCCTTGATCCGGCTAACAAATATCTGTCTCACTCCTTCGTCGAGTCGCCCGACATGATGAACATTTACAACGGGCTCGTGACCCTGGACGCGCACGGCTCGGCCTGGATCATTATGCCAGACTACTTCGAGGCGCTGAACCGAGACTTCCGCTATCAACTGACACCCGTAGGAAGACCCCAGCCGAGTCTCTATATCGGGAAGGAATTGGCGGGCAACCGCTTTAAGATCGCCGGCGGCAAACCGGGCGGAAGGGTCTCATGGCAACTCACTGGCGTTCGCCACGATGCATATGCCAACGCATATCGTATTCCGACCGAGGAGGACAAGCCCGCTGCGGAGCATGGTTACTACTTACATCCCGAAGTCTTTGGGCAACCCGCCTCGAAACGTATTCAAGTCGCAAGCCGAAAAGCCTCGGCGTCCGATCAACTGGCAAGGGTATCAAATCCATAACACAGACATTTTTCATTATTGCGATTCAGGAAACGCGCCTCTCGGCTGTGGTCCGAAGACATTGAAGCGATCTCGGATGTACCCGCTCTCCCCTGCGCGCTCGCAAAATGGTATGCCTGCTCAACCCGGTCTCTTTCTCCAGAGCATCGAGAGAAATCTGCTGCAAACGTTCTCGCAGAGCTTGTTTCGCCGTGCCCGCGTTCTGCCCGTACCGTACGAGCGACGGCAGCAGTGTGCTGATATCTTCGGCCTGCTCCCAGCCGCGCTCGGTTTCCTTCCCGATTAGATGAAATTCGGATGCTGTCACCGGATAACGTTTCAGCAGCCCGTGGGTGTCAGCCTTGCAAGGACTGCCATCGGGCGCAAGGCTCTTGTATTCGGGATGCTTAGCATATTGTGAAAAGACCATCTCAAACGTTTGCGGCAATGCGAGCAGCGTCGGTGGAACTAGTGTGTGAGTGGTTCCGTCATAGATGTTGATGTAAGGCATCGTTGTCCAATGTGCGGAATTTTTGTCAAATGGACCCAGCAACGTGATTGGGGTGTCCGCAAGATTCACCAATACGGGCGATAAAGCGAAGTTGTACGGTCGAGCCAGATCCCGGTTCAATCGCCGCAACGCTGCCATCACGCTGGGGGTAGTGATGGCCACGCGTCTCATGACGGGAAGGTTAAACCAGTCAGGCTCATGGCTGGGCAATCCGAGCGCACGGTCCAGAATCCATTGCCAGCCCTCCTTTATCCATAGGGGCACATCGCATTCCGTATCGCGTCCTTCTTTCGGTCTGTAGTACAGTCCCAATCCATGCTCGCTAGCTTTGATAATGTTGACTTGCGAGCCGTCAAACGTAAAGACGGCATAGCGCTTGGCGGAGATGCCAAAGCCGTAGAGCTGGCGCTGCTTCCCAGTCGAGTCGTAATTGATGTCCTCGACGATATTCAGGATTGAGCCCGGAACCACTTTCTTGTCATATAGGTTCAAGCTCTGAAACCGGTCAACAATTTCCTGCGTCTTAGACCACGGAAGTGCCTTGATCGCATCGCCTCCGTCTGGCATCTTGTACGGCCCGCCATTGCATGGGATCAGCCCTCCGCGTTCCGAAGATGCGACTGCCATTGAGTCGGTATCGCACATCAGGAAGGTTCCGCCCGCATCGGTAACCATCTTTTCGAGAAAAGTCAGGAGTAACCTGCCGCCTGCCGTGATGAGGGCTGAGGCTGGTGGAAAAAACCACGGGCCCGGCGTCTCCACGATGCAGGTTCGCTCGGTCATGCTCATCTCACCGGAAAATATTTCCACTTGCTTCGCATCGTTCTTGCCCGTTTGCACACGGTTGACCTCCGCATAAATTCCGTAGCAACCCGCATTGGCGAGGATCTTCAGGAAGTAGTAGAGGGGATCGGATTTTTTCTTCCCCTTGCGTTCCTCAATCACTTTACGAAAGAAATCGTCGCGAGCAGGGTTGATCGAACCTTTGCCTAGCTTTACCGACCTCATCCTTTTTTGAACCCCGACAGGTTCGAACCGTATGGCGCGGAGAATCTTCGGGGGCTTTCCCGTTTGCAACAGGGACCCCACAATGTCCGGTCCCGCGAACCATATCGGTTTTTCGGATGTCAGCGGATTTAGCCCGATATTGGTTTCATTGCTTACCCGACCCTCCCCGAACACCGCTCGAACCGGCTGAGCCGAGCCTTCTGGCTGAATCAGAGCAAAGAATTTCAGGTCGGGCCAGGTTTTCGGATTGAGGAGTTGATTCACGTCAACCGATTTCAGAAATCTTGCGACATCCCGAGTCGCTTCACGAACTCGTAGCTTATTGGCCGTCAGCAAAGGCCACAAACCTAGGAGAGTATTCACCGTGGGATACTGGCTAAGAAAATCTGTGTAAATAATTGGCACCGGCGTGTGACGAATGCGAATTTCTGCCCGGCCTCCGTAGTATGCCTGCATGCAGATACCTTTTGTGTTGTCATCCAACTGGAACTTTTGCTCGGGTTGAATGACTCCCATCGTGTTCAGAAAAGCTTTGGCAATCGATGCTGCTGAAAATGCTTTTTCTTGCGGCAGATCCCCAAGCGGGTATTGCCGAAATTCGTTCAGCAGAGCGTTGAGCAAACCGACACTGGCCCGTACGTCCTGGCGGCAGTAGTCGATTTCCTCCGGCGTTACGCGACCACTTGGCGCGTGATCGAGCTTTCCCGGAACCCCCCATTCCCGGCAGGCGCCATCGAGGCTGAAACTTCTGTTGCGCAGCGCCCAGGCCAAAGTCTTCAAATCAAGGAATCGACCGGTCCGGTAGGGTTGATTAGAATCCCCACCAGCTAAACGAATGAACGCCGCCTTGGAATCTTTCGGGATAAGCTTGATGCGAGGACGAAAGCTGTTGGGTAGCCACTTGCCAGTCTTTTTGTCCTTGTATCTAAATATGACGAAGCTCCAACCTCGTTTGCCCCAGCCACGCCCCTCTCGGTATTCCACCGCAATGCGCGACCCGTCATAGGGCAAGTTATACGCGGTGAGGGCCGCGCCTGCTTGGATAGCCGTGTACAGAACTTTTTCAACAAATGCAGACCGGCTGTAAAGTTTCAGCTTTGGGTGCGCGCTGCCAGTCTTTTTCCGATTTTCCTTCCGGACATACTTACTGAGTACCGCGAGCTGGGTGGCATCCAGTTCGTCGGAGTAAAACAGACCTTCTTCCAGGCACACGTAGTTCCCATCCGCGTTGGCTTCACAAAATTGGTACGCTCCAAAATTTAGATTTTGCTTGGAATCTATAGTGGTTTCAGTGTCCAGCAGAAGCACGTAGCGGAGTTCGGGAGACACCCTCTTGAAGCGATGCGTCTGTCCTGGTTTCTCGTCCAGAATTCGCGTATGACAGCGCAGATAGATCTCGTGCTTCATCGGAGTAGGAACAGCAGACAGGCCGAGACCGACACCCCCTCAGTTTGCTCCGAGGGGGTGTCGATTCCGTCTGACATAAATACCAGTGAGACTCGCGATCAGCCCACTGTAGTTATTGTTTCGGGCTGACCGCCAGACTGGGGACCATCTCGCCGCTTTGCGGATTACGCACCGTGACGATCTCCAGCTTGATTTTCTTGCCCACCAACTCTTTCTCCTCCTCTCCGAAAAGCTTAATGATCATCTTCAGGTTCGTTTTGTTAATGGCCCATCCTTGCTTCCCATACATGGGCTTGGGGAAATCGATGATCGCCGGTGCATTGAACCCCTCCGGCGATTCTCGAATCGCTGCTACGGTAATGGTTATCGACTTGGTCCCGACAGCCACGTCAGACCCATTGAGTAGGGCCAGTCCGTCACTGCGGTTGGCTAACATCTTTTTCAACGACATATTGTTCTTCCTTTCTGCCGAGCTCTGCCCGGAAGCCTGTGATGTAAAGTCCTTTACGCAGACCCTATTTGTTAGGCTGATCTAACGATTCAGCCCAACGCCTTACTGCATCTGCAAGCATGTGTAGAAACACAGCGGTTGCCTTAAGCGAGTATCCAACTCGCTTTATGGAATTTTGTTGACGCCGCATATCGGCACCCGCTCGAAGTCGAAACTCTGTCACTGCCGCATGGCAGGCCCGACAGAGCGGCCCTTTAAGAAAAGCATCGTGGTTCTGGCCAGCGGTATGATCAAGTTCAATCAGAACACCGGTCCGCCCGCACAAAAGGCAGCGCTCTTGTTCGTGCCGTCGTGATAGCCTTCGCGCCGTCCGGATTGGGTTCTCGTCAATCATCACGATGACTCCGGCATAGCGTAGATTTCATCCAGTTGCAAAGCGCCGGCTTGGGCAAGAGAACTCAGCGTGCGCGGATCGGTGATGAGGCGATGACCGCTGATTGACTGTCCTTCGAACTTGTCCAGCGCCGCCGTTTCTCCTGTGCGCAAATACTTGCCGACCGCCGACATGTAACGACCTAGCTTCGAGGCCCGTTGGGAACCGCGAACAGAGACCGGGGAAGGGCCGAGGGTGGTCGGGACAAGCATTTTGCGAATTAGGCGGTCGGTTTTGGTGGGTTGATATGGTTTTCCGCGTCCCGACCTGCGTAGTTCATGCCATCGATATCTAAGGACCGTGCGCGGATCGACATGCTCTTCCAGTGAAGCGGCGGTCAAAGACGCACCGGTCCGGCGCATGCGAGCTATAGCCGCCAAAGCACGTTTTCGGGCTTGTTCTCCCCTTCGATCGCGCGGTTTTGGATTTCGGCGTTTCACGGTAATTGGTCAAGTCAAAACTTTCATGCACAAACTTCGAGGTCAACGGGCTATATAAGGATGAAAAGGTCTTGATATTTGAGGCTATTGGTCACAAACTATAAGGAGGTTTGAGACCCCGAAAGGAGAACCGAAGCGGTGCGCCCAGAATTGCGCCGGAAGGTGCTGGCAAAACTGAAACAAGTTTATGCAGAAATAGTAAGTCCTCTCGAACTAGTGATCACAACCTTAACCGAGGATCAAAAGAAATCAATTCGCGAAGACTTCTGGCGCGATCAGCGCAAAAGAGCCGACAAAGAGCTCAGCACAAAACCGGATAGTGAGTTTGGAACGATCATGGACGACTTGGATTCTGCACCCCCCGCGATGCAAAAACTGGTTAAGGAATCGCTTCGTTACGTAAAGAAAAATCGCGGCGGACGCCCCCCAGACTTTCCGTTAGAAATTCGGCGGAACGCTATCCGCGACATCGGCCATGAATATCCGCAGTGCGACAGCTTGAGACAGGCAATCGAGTTAGTTGCGATTCGGTATGGAATGAAACCTGATTACTTGGGAAAGGTCTGGAAGAATCGCAGGCGTCTTAGAACTATCGACAGCGTCTCCGTGGTGGGTACATTGCATGAATCCAAACGTAAGTAGTCTCTCGGCCTCACGTAGCGGATCTATTGTGCCGCGCCACGGTGTTATCACTCTATTTGGTTTTGGAATCAAAATCTGCGTCGAGCGAGGCCATCTCCTGGTCGAAGACGGGATCGCAGCCGATCGTCGCCAAGCCCGCTTTCCACGCGTTCGAAATGGATTGACGCGGGTGGTCTGCATTTCGGAAGACGGATTCTTCACTTTGGGAGCCTTGAAATGGTTGAGTGATGTCGGCATTCCACTGACCGTGCTTGATCGTCTCGGAAAGATTCGTTTCTTGACCGGGCCGACTGCATCGGCTGACGCCAGGTTACATCGAGCCCAATTTGCCGCTCTCGGCAACGGTGTAGGACTAGAGATCTCCCGAACACTGATCGACGCAAAAATAGAAGGTCAAGAGCGAGTCGCGCGAGGGACGCTGAATGATTCTGTAACGGCGGAAGTAATCGCAAAATTCCGAGCCAAACTGGGCGCGGCGGAGAATATCGAAACGATCCGTAATTTGGAGGCCCAAAGCGCCGTAGCGTATTTCGGTGCATGGCGAAATGTCGCGGTGATGTGGCCCAAGGCCGACCTCCAAAAAATTCCAGCACACTGGGAGACCGCAGGGACAAGGCAGTCCCCGCTTTCTGGCGGACCGCGTCTTGCAGTGACGCCAGTCCACGCCATATTAAACTACTGTTCAGCCTTGGTTGAGTCGGAGACTAGACTGGCTTTATCTGTTTGCGGGCTCAATCCGAACTTAGATTTTGGGCTGCATACAGACACTCCGAACCGAGATTCTCTAGCCTTGACGGTTCTCGAACCCGTGCGCCCTCACTTAGAAAACTGGCTCCTGAACTGGGTTATGCAAGAGTCCTTACGAAGGTCTGACTACCTAGAGACGGCGACGGGCAATTGCAGACTTATGGCTCATCTGTGCGCCCGTCTATCCGAGACCGCGCCGACATGGGGGAAGCTCGTTGCGCCGTGGTGCGAGTGGGTCGCGCAAACTTTGTGGAATTCAATTCGCAAGCCAGCGCGCAAGAACTACATTTTGCCTACCCGGCTCACCCAGCGTCGGAGGAGCGAGGGCAGAGGCAATGAATTTGTTCTAAATACCGCTCCTGCGCCATATCCGGACAGGATTTGCCACGGTTGCGGAGCTACGACTGGGAGAGGACGACATTGCCCTAAGTGCGGTCGGGAGATATCCAGGGAAAAGCTAATCGAACTCGCCAAAGTTGGCAGGATCAAAGCGCAGACTCCAGAATCGCGACATAAACATTCTGAAACTCAACGGCACCACGAGGCGGCAAAACGGGCGTGGCGTTCCTCTCCGAAACCGGATTGGCCAGACGAGAATACCTATATTCAGCGGATTCAAACTCGACTCTCGGGGATTACGATCTCTGCTTTGGCTTCGACGCTCGGGGTCTCGGAGCCCTATGCCGCCCTCATCCGTAAAGGCCGACACCGCCCGCATCCACGGCATTGGGAAACGCTTGCGAAACTCGTTGGCACTTCGAAAGATGCTTGATACGACTCAGAGCCAAACGCCGCTGAAAGAATTTGTGCGCGACGTCAGTTACCCAATTGTCGAAATATGAGACTGTCCGAGAACAACCTTCTCACTTTCGACGATGCCATCATCCGCCTTGACAATCACTCTCGGCAGGATGCACAATTCTCCTCATTCCCCCGGACAAGCTAATCTGAAGACGTTCTTTGTGAGTTGGCTTCCGCCAATATGGAGACTACCCATGTCTGCACTTGGTAGTCGTTTCGGCTCAGCGGCAATTCTCGCAGGGTCGATGATTGTTTCTGTTTGTTGCTTTCTCGGCTATGCCAATTGCGAGTCGATTGCGAAGGATTGGTACAAACGCGGAGAACTTGAGCTTAGCCAGAAGAAGATCATCGATGCTTACGTGTCGTTCTCGCAAGCAGTGAAGGCTGAACCAGGCAAGAAAAAATACCAGTCCAAGCTCTTGGAAGTCGGTCGGATTGCTTCGGCCAGCGTGGAGCAGAAGGCACTTTCAGAGATCAACACCAACCCACGAGATGCCGAAGAGTTGCTCAAAGCGGCACTGAGGTATGACCCCACGAACAACTCAGCTGCGAATGAGCTACGAGGAGTCGACGACAATATTCGCAGCGCAGTGAACACCGCAGAGAGGGCTGAAGAGTCGATCAACGAAGGGAATCTTGTCTTAGCCCGCCAACTTGTCGATTTGGTTTCCAAGTATGCTGACCTGATTCCCAACTACCCGAAGCTCCAAAAGGATTTGATTGCGGGAGATTGGGCAAACTCGGCCCTTGCATACTGGGATCGGGGCCAACACGCTCCTGCGCTGGATGCAATAAAGAGAGCCGAATTAGAGGACTCCGAAAATCCTTTCGTAAAGAGAGTGTCCGTACAAATCAAGCACGATCTTTCGAATGAGTTAGTAGCAAAGATGCAGTTTCGTCCTGATGATTCGTTGGGAAGGCTCATAGAGTCGGCTGACGCTGCACGTTACGCGTTGTCGCTTGACCCCGAGAACAAGACGGCTGCTCAGTATCAGGCAATAAGCGCGACCACACTAGCAGATCGGCTCTTTCGGGAAAACCCGACATCACTCGGCCTAGAAAAGGAGGACGCCAGAATCTCTTTGCAACGGGTTACGTTAGCTGGCCAATTCATCTCGCACGATCCCAGGTATCTGCAAAATGCAGGCCAATTGAAACACCTCGCCTATCCGGCATTGAGGATCAGACTAATTGTAGACGAGCCCCGCAATTGTTCGAAAGGAATCGCAGATGATGTCAAGAAGGCTATTTCTGAGAGGCTCGGCTATGTCGTAACGGAAGACCCCCAGAGCTGGAACCTAACGATCAGAGTTAGGAATCTTTCGTGTTCCACCGATGACATAGCTCGCGAATCGGTGCAACAAGAAAACTCGACATACGTTGCTGGCACTCAGCAACTCGCCAATCCCACGTATGTTCAGCTACAAAGCGAGTTGGCCGCTGCCGAGCAGAATCTCAATAGAGCGCAGACCGCTAATGATACCAATCCGAATTTTGGCACTAGTTTTGCCCTCGGAATGGCTCGTGGTACGGTTGGTAGAATTCAGCGACAACTGGCGCAAACTTCGCCGTACTCAACCCAAGATGTGCTGCAGCAGTATCAGTACCAACGATTTGAATCTTATCGCTCATACGAAATAGATGCTGAACTCCAAAGCTACAGCAACAGGGACGTTATGCAATACTCAGTGCAGAAAAAAATCTCATTTCTCAGCGAACAACGGGAAACCGGGATATCGGGTGTTTTGGGGCAGGATAGATCAGGCGCCCGCAATATCGTTCCTTCGATGAAATCGATAGAACAACATGCGCAAGATGCGTTCGTCGGCTTTAAGTCCAGTCTCGCGTCCTCGGTCCGGGAAGAAGTTGCAGGATATTTTGCAGCCTCGACAATGAAGAGTAGTAGTGGTGTGAGACGAGTAGCCTGCTTCCTTTATATGAGCGAACTTGCCGACGGAACTACCTATGAGGCCGACGCGCACCGATACCTGTCCGACGTGAACACCGCTGTGTTGGGCGAACCTGCTGCGATGAATAGCTTCAGTGCGCCGCCATTGGTCATACCCGAGCAAGTCGCAAACGGAAGTGATGAGCCCACTAATCAGGGCCTGGACCAGCTTGAAGATGCGCTCCATTCTGTTGTCTCCATCGAAACAGACGAAAAAATGGGTACTGGCTTTTTTGTTACACCGACTTGCCTTGTTGTAACAAACGAACATGTAATTCATGGTGCGGAGACCATCGTCCTAAAGACGTCAACCAAGAAATTACTTGTTGCCAGCGTGGTGGATACTGATTTGAAACGCGACCTGGCGCTCCTCAAAGCTAATACACACCAGTGCCAAGAGCTAAAACTCCAGGATACTGATGTCGCACAAGTTGGAGAAGAGGTTTACGCAATCGGTAACCCACTGGGGTTGTCCGGAACTGTTACGAAGGGCATAGTGAGTGCGTATCGCTCTAGCTCTGGTGTGACGTACGTTCAAATCGATGCGGCAATCAATCCAGGAAATAGTGGCGGCCCATTGATCACGCGGTCAGGCACGGTCATCGGCGTCAATACAATGGGCGTGCAGGGCTTGCAGGGGCTAAATTTCGCGGTGGCGGCATCCGAAATAAAAATCGCTTTTCGACGATTTCTGTTTTAGCGAGCCCTACATTGAACTCGTGATAAAACAAAACACTTGACGCGAAAAAGTCCGAGAAAGTCATATCCGTAGTGTCGATAGAATCAGTTACGCGGGCCGCATTCGCGAGGGCTACCGCCCACATCCCCGGCATTGGCTGATGCTGGCGCAGTTGATTGGAGCAAAAGATGTGTGAGACAAGCGCTTGGTCGACTCGTTACCGATGTAATGTTGTGCGGCTTTTTGTGCGACGCTACGCTATTGCAGTTGCCTCCGGATGTCGATTTCGTGATTCGTAAGAGATCACAATCATGCACATTAAGCTCGAACTTATGTTGCAAGCTATAACTCCGATATCGGTGATAGCCTTGATCTACACGGTGAGAAATTATCATCGACAGATGAACGCCCAAGTATTCATGAACTATACGGAGAGATATGAACGCATTCTTAGCGAATTCCCAGACGATGCACGGGATGCTCGGTTTAACGTGAAGGTTCTTCCGTCACCCAGCCCGCGGTTACGATTATGTGTGCTGAAGTATCTAAATCTGTGCTCTGAAGAGTTTTACTTAATGCGGAACGGCTATCTGGATAAAACCTTGTGGCGCATTTGGGAAGGCGACCTAACACGAATGATAGGAACGCCGCTCTTGGAACGAGAGTGGCAGTCTTTAAGACCTGAGTTCGAGTCACATCAAGAGTTCCTCAGATACGTAGATGCCATTCAGAGTGATTGCCAACGCTCGAAGGCGGCGCACGCCTAGCCGCCCGCGAAGCGTGCCTTAATCACACCTCTGCATCAATTCAGAGCGGTTCTAGTACGTTAATGTTCCTTTAGTTTGCCCAGGGGAGCCCGTTGAGCAGCTGTCGTTGCGACGGGCAGACAGACTCATAGCCTCATCTGGCTGTAGCGGTTTAGAAGCGCGGACAGGCCGCCCCAAAACGTTCTTGGAGGATCAGATCAAGTTCTCGATCTTGGACAGCACCGCACTTATCCGGGTGGAATTCTTTAGATCGCATTCTCTAATGCGGAGCACGAGCCACCCCGCGCGGCGCAACCGGAGCGAGGCGAGCCTGTCCCTACGCTGATTTTCAACAAACTTAGCGAGCCAAAACGCAACATGGCTCTTCGGAGGGCGTTTGCATCGGCGGCAGCCATGCCAGAAGCAGCCGTCCACGAAAACGGCGAGCATCGCTCTTGCAAAAACGAAGTCAGGTTTTCCCGGAAGGCCTGGGTCATTCATTCGCCAACCGCTGATTCCGCGAGACACGAGGTGCGCGCGGAGCCGTTTCTCTGTTGTGCGGCCATGGCGCGACTTCACGAGCGACATAATCCTTGATCGCGCTTTCGGAGATACCCTGTCCATTAACACCGCTTTCCGAATTCGGTAGGGAAATTCTCAGGTATGAATTATAATCCGCCCAGAAAAAACTGCTAATGTCGGATGATCGTCCACTCGCTATCGACCTGTTCTGCGGTGCGGGCGGACTCTCACTTGGATTCGCCCAAGCCGGATTCAATATCGTAGCCGCGATAGATTCCGATCCCGTGAATGCCGCAACCTACAGTGAAAACTTTCCCTCGACAAGAGTTATCTGCGATGACCTCTCCCGTCTGAGCGCGCAAGACATTCGCAGAGCTGCGCGGCTAAGTGAAAGCCAGCGGATTGACGCGGTTTTCGGGGGACCTCCCTGCCAGGGCTTCTCCCTGATCGGAAAACGTGACATCGCCGATCCGCGAAATCAGCTGCTGGCGGAATTCTGCCGCCTTGTATACGAGCTAAGTCCGAGATTCTTCGTGATGGAGAACGTGGCAGGCCTTATGTACACAGCAAGCCGATTTATGCTTGAGGAGTCTCTCGCGCGCCTAAGGAACGGAAATTATGAGTGCGTCTCGCCCGTACGGATCCTAGATGCGCAAGACTATGGTGTGCCTCAGCGGCGGAGGCGGGTCTTCGTGCTAGGTTTCAAAAAAGGGGAGCGGCCACCGCAATACCCAGCCCCGAGCAAAACAAGGTCGACCGTGTGGGATGCTATCTCCGACCTGAGGCGCGTCGGCAGGCGCCGTACGCTGCTCGCGGCGGACGTGTTCGTCGGTTCTCTCGGAACGCCAAGCGCTTACGCGAAAAAACTACGCATGCGAAGCAAAGGACGAGTGAGCGGATGTCGCCTGTGTCGGCACGACAGCGCTGTTATAGAACGCTTCCGAAATACGCGTCCCGGAAAAACAGAGCGCATCAGTCGATTCGCGAGATTGGACAAAGGAAAGGTCGCACCGACGATCCGAGCCGGTACCCCGAGGTCACACGGGTCGTTCACGGCGGCAAGGCCGATACACCCAACGCAGCCGCGCTGCATTACCGTCCGCGAAGCTGCGCGATTGCAGTCATTTCCGGACTGGTTCGCATTTCACGCCACGCAATGGCATGGGTTCCAGCAGGTTGGTAATGCGGTGCCGCCTCATCTTGCGTACGCGGTCGCCTGCGGCATATTACGGGCCCTCGGTTAGAACCTTAAGCAGAAAGGTGAAACATGGGTAAAGTCCAGCAGAGACGCTACGAGTCCGTCGATGCCTCTCCCGTAAAGTCATTTTTCGTTCACATGTTGACCAGAGACATCCGTTTGGAGGACGCTATTCTCGATCTTCTCGACAACTGTGTGGACGGGATATTACGCAGCAAGAAAGGGGCGACCTCCTTAAGAAAGCCCTATGACGGCTTCTGGGCGGAAATCGAATTTAAGAACGACTCTTTCGCAATCTCTGATAACTGCGGGGGTATCCCATGGAAACTTCACGACTATGCCTTCAGGATGGGCCCGAGGAGCGACCGTCCCGGAGGGGCCTCTGGAAGCATTGGCGTCTACGGCATTGGTATGAAGCGGGCAATATTCAAGATGGGCGAGCGATGCTTAATTTCCACGCAGAACTCGAAGGACGCATATGACGTGGAGATAGATCCCGATTGGACGAACAATGAAAGCGAGTGGAAGATTCCCGTCACGCCAGCAAAGAAGCGACAGTCGTACGATGGTACAACGATCTACATCTCAGACCTTCATGACGGAGTCGCGAAACGCTTTGGAGAAGATACACAGGCATTTCAACGGGACCTAGAGACCATGGTCGCAACCCAATATGTCTCGATCATCGACAAGGGGTTTCGTGTAAAGGTAAACGGGGTACCGATCAAGCCTCGGCCCATACATCTTGTTTTCGACAAAAAGGCCGCCAAAGGCCGCAGCGCGATCCGGCCCTACATTTTCAAAGCGCAGAGCGATGGAGTGGAGATATTCCTTGCCGTCGGGTTCACAAGACCGATCCCATCGCAGGATGAGGTGCTCCAAGAGCAGCAGGAGACGAAATATTCGACGCTCGACGCCGGCTGGACGATACTTTGCAACGACAGAGCAGTTGTGTATTGTGATCGCACTGAGCTAACGGGATGGGGAGAAGCTGGCGTGCCACGATACCACACGCAGTTCATCGCCATATCGGGCATCGTCGAGTTCAAATCGGATGATCCTGCGAAACTCCCGACTACTACAACAAAGCGAGGAGTTGACGCATCCTCACAACTATATCTCCAAATCAAGAACAAAATGCGCGATGGAATGGCCATCTTCACGAGCTATACCAATAAGTGGAAGCTCCAGCCAGAGGAATCCAGAAAACAGATTGAGAAGGGCGAGCAGTTATCGTTCGAGGAGATAAAGGCCGAAGTGCTCCATCTACCGCTGAACGCCACGAAAACGTCCGTTCCACAAGGCGAGCAATTTCGCCCCAGCCTGCCCGTGTCCGCGAAGATTGTGCCGAGCATGCGGCGCATATCTTTCGAAAAGCGCATCTATGACGTCCGAAAGGTCTCCGAGTATCTCTTTGAGGACCCGGAAGTCGATCCCTCCGCAGTTGGCGAAAAGTGCTTCGATATCACGTTCGCGGAGTCGTCCAAGTGAAACAGCCCGCATACCATCTGCGCGCGAATAAGGCAGTAGACCGACTCACGCTCATCGATGCGATCAAACGCATTGGTGCTCTCAACGCTAAGATTGGCGAGTACAAATATTATGGGTTTGGGGGCCCATATTTGGAAGACTTCCGACTCATGCATGAGTTTTATCCAGAGATAAGAATGATTTCGATTGAGGATAGGGACGAAATTTACAAGCGGCAACGGTTTCACGCTCCCTGTCATTCATCACAGCTGAGATTGAAGAAAATCGAGTTCAAGGCATTCCTAGACCAGTACGATGGCAGCGACGAAAAGACCATCTTCTGGCTCGACTATTTGGATCTTAAATACGCCCGTTTCGCGGAGTTTATGGAGTTGCTGCCTAAGGTGTCCAACGGCAGCATCATTAAGGTCACCCTGCGTTGCGAACCAAGCGACTACTTCGGCAAGGATGAGAAAGGCCGCGAGAAGGATGTCGAATTTCAAAATCAATTCGGCTATGTGCTTCCCCATCCCACAGCTAAACCATCGGCGACCTTCGAAGGTATGGCCAACCTGTTGCAAGACATGATTCGGATCGCCTCCCAGAAGATCCTCTCATCGGCGATGCCGTCAAAATTCCTCCCGATTTCATCTTTCCGGTACGCGGACGGTGTCGGGATGTTTTCATTAACGGGGATGGTTTGCGCGAGAGAAGATGTAGGCAAGGTCAAGCGTGCTTTCGGCGATTGGCATCTCAGGAACCTAGATTGGGGGACGCCGAGGGTGATCGATGTGCCTACGTTAAGCACAAAAGAGCGACTACACCTTCAGCGCAAGTTGCCATGCGCGAGGTACGCAGGGAGGGTGCTCAGACGTGCCTTGGGATATTTAATTGAAGACGATGTCAAGCGAACGGAAAGAAAACTCCGGCAGTATGCCGACTTTCACCGTTATTCGCCATACTTCATGAAAGCCGTACCCTAAAAAGCGCGGGCACACTCTCCCCGTCCGCTCGCTCGCCGTTCGCTTTCCCTTCCTGCCCTCGGTGCTTCGTTCCCGCATTCGCTATTTGATCCGTAGACATTTTCTTGTGTTCTCCCCAAAATCCCAGCTGTTTACTATCTAGTCAAGTGCAGAATTTATCCCGCTATGTTCTCACCCCGTCAATGAATCGCCGGGATAGGAGCTAGAGCAATCCAAAGTTGCACCCCCTCCGTAGTGCCGGGGGAATTATCTTCAAACGGGGTTCTGAGTGTAATGGCCTGGTTACAACACTCACGGGCGAATATGAGGAGTATTCTCTTTGCAATGAAGGCCACCCCAATCATGGTGATTGGTTGTTGGCGCTGTCGTCGCGCGCTACCTTCTGGTGATCGCTTTCCGTCCCTGAGTGGATGATTGTCGGTTTTCATTTTCGCTGGCCGTGGGGGGAAATGAAGCCAACTCGCCTTCGTACAGTCTGGAGTTCAGCCTGACAATTTATTGCGAATCTCCCGGATGTCCTCCAAGCCCAGTCGAGCCGGAATTTGGGGCGACCCTTGAAGCATGCGCCTGACCACCAAACTGCAACGACAGCTTACTGCGTTGGAGAATCCAGATAAGAAAAGCGGCTACTGTTACGAGCAATAGTGCGAAAAGGGAGCCGTCGTAAGTTGCCATGATGAATGTGTACATCGGAAACAGAGAAAGCAACAATACGAACAAAACGTCCCGAGCACCGCCGGGGCTTGCGAAACCAGCACCTGAAAAACTCGCACCTACCGCCATGAAAAGACCACCAAAAAGCCAAACCCCTACAAGCATGGGAGCGCCCACACGCTTGGGCGGATCGCATTTACCTACGCGCTTTGCAGTGAGAAACGTCATCAGCAACGTCGAGGGCATGACGGCGGTAACAATTCTCACATCAAGCCAATCGAACCGGTGGGCGTGGATTGCTTGTAGAAGCACATCAGGTATCCAAAAGCCTGCCGCCCCCAGCAGCATTAGTTTGAGTGTTCGTGACCATTTAGCCCATGATGTTCGCATTGCCCAAATGATAGCTCAATACACGCTCTATTCCTCTTTCAACGGGGTTGATTGGCGATAAATCGCGATTTCACTTATCGACCCCGAGCCGGAGGTTTTGAGTGTAACGGCCTGATAACGTCAGCGAGTCGATAAGGAATTACCCGGTGGAACCTAGCTGTCTTGCCAAATCACAATCAGCCGTTGCCTGAGGACATTGCGGGAGCTACTATTTGTGGCTGGTAACGGACCATGCACCAAAGCACCCTTTGGAAAGAGATTCTGGGAGGCGCTGTCCTTGTATTCTTCGCCGCCTACGGCATCGCTCACGTGCTTTACCCCGACCGGTTTATGAAACCTTGGCATCGTGGTGGCGAAATGCTGACCGAGTGGAATCGATTCGGGATTCAGGTCGTCGGAGCAATCTTCGCGGGTTTTGCAATCTACGTTCTCTACAGCGTCTTTGGGCGATAACTGTCGAAACATCGCGATTTCACTCATTGACCCCTGCAACCGGGGGGTTTGAGTGTAACGGCCTGTTTGCAACAGTTATCCGGCTCAGGACGGTTTTTTCAACCGGAGCGCGATTATTAACGAACGGTTTCCGCCGGGGGCTGGCCCAGCCGTACTCTAATACGACACAGGATGCCCCACCCGTGGCAGTTTCATGGGTGGGCCGCCGCGAACTCTCCCTGGCATGTTCATCGGTCACAGCGAAATCGTCGCGCTCCTGCTATATCGTCTCGATGCCTACAAAACTGCATCGCTACTATGGCGCTGGATACTCTCACTTTATTACCACAAGTTGTTATCAACGGCGTCTTCTTCTCGGGACACCCCGCTCTCGCGATCTCTTCCTCGAAGTCGTGGAGCAGATCCGTCAGCGTCATCAATTTGTAGTCGTCGGTTACGTAGTCATGCCTGAGCATGTCCATCTTCTCTTCACCGAGCCGGAGCGCGGAAATCTTTCGTTGGTGTTGGCTGCTTTGAAACAATCCTTCGCCCATCGGCTGCTGCGCGAACTTCGCGCCAACCCAGGCGCCCAGACCGACTCGCTTTGGAGTACACCCCTTGCCGTTGGACACGTCTGGCAACGCCGCTTCTACGATTTTGTCGTGTTCACCGAGAAGAAACGCGTGGAAAAACTGCGCTACATGCATCGCAATCCCGTTCAGCGGGGCTTAGTTCTGAAGCCGGAGGAGTGGTTGTGGAGCAGCTTCCGGCACTACGCCTATGGGGAGCGCGGTCCGGTTTTAGTCAACGAGACCCAAAAAGCGAAGCTTCACCTCCGCAATATCTCCTGATCCAATCGGCAATTTTCGCAAATAGAAAGGCCGCCAAACCGGCGGCCTTCACTAATTTATTTGCAGGACTTTTAATCGCCAAGCACCGGCTCACCAACTTCCGGCTTAGGCTTGGACGCAGTCAAAGCTCCCAACGGAATAAAACCGTTCTCCGCCACAACCGGCTTTTCCTGCAACACGACTTCGCGATAAAGCGCCGCCATGCGCGCATTGTAAGCCGCGTCATCCTTCTGCGGACCACGCG
>Ga0210383_10001034_pt1 | contig 25699 bp, 15 predicted proteins | sample IncBWC14OmetaG_FD_160072 | JGI IMG/M metagenome (GOLD analysis project Ga0210383, IMG submission 160072) | Forest soil microbial communities from Barre Woods Harvard Forest LTER site, Petersham, Massachusetts, United States - Inc-BW-C-14-O ... | reverse complement strand
GAACTCTGAGGCTGCGGCAGGACCCTGTCGTGCGCTCAGGTAAGCTTGGGCGCGGACATAGATCGGATACATACAAGAGCTTGGGGCACTGCTTAGCTGGCCGAGCTGGTACGCAGTCGCCGGCTCAAGAAGATTAATGCTCCGAGCGGCATTCCTGCGGACCGTTTCTATCTTGGCGCGTATCGTGGGGAGCCAGACCGACTGCACGACGGTATCCAACGGAAATTGCTTCGCGAGGTCGTCTGCGAGAGCCTGAGCACGATTCACGTCGTCTGCCAACGCATAGGCCAGTGCTGCCTGCGCCTCGGCATCGCGGCTGCCGGGCGCGAGCGCTACTGCTGATGCTGCATTCTGCCGGGCGCAACGAAGCGGTGAAGGCGCGTGTCCTCAGCTTTGTAAACCACGCCCATACCACCTCCACCGAGTTTCTCGATGATGCGGTGATGGGAAATCGTGCGGCCTGCTACGTATGGGAAATCAGTCACTTTCGGTGCATCTTACGCCAGCCCTCGAATAACTGTCGAGAACATGGATTATCACCATCTATCCCATTTCGAGAGAGGTGGTGAAAAGAGGAATTCTCGACGGTTTTCGACACGGAGCGTCTCGCAGGTCCCCAACGGTAATTTCCGATTATCCGACCAAAGCAGGCTCTTGGTGTGTGTGTTCGGCATTGCAATCACATTTCGGAACAATAGCCTGAGCGGAGTTACCACTGATCGATGATCTTGTGCGATCTCGTGCGCGCGAACACAGAAGATAAGACATACGCACCACCTATCTCGTATTGAGATCGGCGGTGAGAAGAGGACTTGTCAGTACCTAGTCCGCTTCGGTCTGAATGGCTTCGAGATTTAGGAGCAATTTTAATTTTACATTCTCGGACTTGGGAGCAATTACGTCGATTGGAAGCTCCCGCTGTACTCAGTCTTCGAAGCTACGGGCGCCCCCTTGCATTCGATTCTTCACCAAGTTCGTCCAAACGAACTTGATTACGCGGGCATCGTTGTAGCAGTAAGACAGATTGTGATTCAGGGTTGAGAAGCAATGCTGCTGGCAAATTTGCTTCATTCCGGCCAGTTGCTTTTGTTCGAATTTGTGGCCGTCGATATTCCCCCAGTCATAAGTCGACGCATACATGGGGAAGCATGGAGCCACCGTGCCGTCGGTGCGGATGATCACATTGTTCTGGCCGGCGCGGCAATTCCATTCCGCAAAATGCAGCTCGCCATTTTTGTCCTGGACGAAGCCGGGCATTCCCGCAATTTGCTTCGCGATGTCACCGTTGGTTCCTGTTCCATCGCCATTCCAGCCGAGGCGCTTCAGATCGCTGCCGCACGCCATGCGGATGAAGGCTTTGATCTCTTGGAGGCGCGGCACCGAATTCACCATCTGGTATCCCGCCTTGTTCTTCTCGATGAGCCAATCCACCAGAGAATCGATTTCCGGCCAATCGTCCGGACGGATGTAGGTCGGATTGTCGCTAAGGTGCTTGAAGTGCTCATCCTGTTCGAGCATAGGTGTTTCATTGATGTGGTAATCCGTAGCTACGCGATTTTCGCGCGCGAATTCTGTTATCAGCCGCACGTCCTGAGTGTTATTCCGGCAGATGTTGATGTTGAAGAAGACCATGTAGCCGTAGACGTATTGCTTCTTCATGAGATATTCGAGATGTTTGCGCGAGGGCGTCACCGCTTTCGGCAAGCTGGGCTTCTCGTCCCATGAATCCAGCGCGAAATTGAAGATACCGACACCCGCGTCGGCCAAGCGATCGGTAACTTCAGGACGAAGCAGGCGGCCATTGGTCCCGACGTAGATCCAAAATCCCTTTTTTGCCGCGTAGTAGATGATCTTGTGGGCAAAATCCGGCCGCAGCAAAGGCTCGCCGCCCATGAGCGCCAATACGCGGCAGCCGTGGTCGTACAGCCAGTCGATCGAACGGCGAGCGACGTCTTCGGTCATACCTTTGATTTTGTTGTCGTACGCCCAGCAATACCAGCAGTCGAGGTTGCATTTGTATTCGACGAAAAGATACGCGGTGATGGGATGAAAATCGCCTGGCAGGACGCGTGATCGGACGTACGGGAAAAGCCAGCCGCGCATGATTCGATATGTCTGCGGGATCGACCAGCCACGCTTCTCAGGAGGGGCGGCTGTTCCCGGATCCAGGAGTTTTTCCGGAAAGCGCGGAAAAACCGGATCTGGGAGTCTCAGACCCTTCGGATTTGGCACCGCAACGGGTTTAGGAGCTGCGTTCATGAGCAAATTATGAATGTCAACATCGATGCGGAATTTGGGTGCCGAAGCCACGGTGATTTATCTCCTTTCGCGTGCAGTCATAGAACTGCTGCGAGTAAACGATTTGGGGTCCCCACGAATATCCTTATTCCTTAGCCGGTTAAATGCGGAGCTGTCGTCCGCTGATTCAACCGGCCTGATGAATCAATCAGCTGCCATGCCCTGCTCGATTTTTCGACGGTTGTCGCTCGCAATCTGTATTTGCACCAAGTCCGCGGCGAGTTCGCCACTTTCGCGCCTCAACTGTGCCTCAAGCTCCGCCAGCTGAGCGTCGATGTCCTGATTAACCTTGTGCTTGCGAATTACCTCTTCGCGGTAGCGGCGCAGGAAATAGTCGATCGTTTCCACGCGAATCTTGATCGAGCCCGACGGCTTGTTCTCGTCGAGGTCTTTGAAGCAGAAATAAGGCGTCCCAGATTGCTCCACGATGCCTTCTACGACTCCGTAAATGGGAGCGTCGTGGCCGCACTTGAAGCTCGATATCTCGAGCGCAACGAGATTGGGATGTCGCGCCGCAAACTTGGCAGCCCACACTTTGTGGTTCGTGCTGCAGGAATAGGAGTTCTTCCAGGCATCGGTAATGTCGAGCGGGTCGCTGACGACGCCGGCTCGCACCTCGTCACCGAAGAGCCTTTCCAGCAGATCTTCGTCCAGCGGAAGTGTGTTCTGCGAAAAGATCGGGTAGCCCAGCTTCTGGAATTCATCCAGGATCTCGTGATTGAGGCCCGGATCGTGGTGGTAGGGCCGCGCAAGCATCACAACACCGATGCGATCTTCGCGTTCCAGCTGGTCGAGAACTTGCCGCGCGCGTTTGCGAATGCCGGATTCATAGTCCTTCAACGCTGCGAATCCTGACTCCACGGCGCGATCATTTTCCTCCGGAGAAAGCCCCAGGACGGGCTGCCAGGCTTGCAGCATTTGATAAGCAAAAAGCTTCTGGTCGGCGAAGTTGAGTACCGGGTCGATGTATTTCAGATTGTTTTCCGCGAAAACGTCGTTTTCTTTCGTGAAGGCGGCTTTCACGGTCTCCGGTGTCGCCGTCACAGTGGGGCACGCGTTCGCGCCGACAATTTTCACCAGGGGAGAACTCAGCACGTCGTACATAGGGAAGAAGATCGCATCAAGGGGCTTTTTGCGGTGTTTCTCCTGAATCAGGTTGTAGACGTGAGAAATTCCGATTTTTGCGGGGAAACAAGGATCGATGGCGCCCCGACTTGCACCAGCCCGGTAAAGCTCCGAACTCGTATAGTCGGAATAAATCACGTTTTCGGGTTCTACACCCAGGCTTTCGAAATACGCATTGAATAGCGGGGCGTAGGTATAGATGTTCAAGACACGTGGAATGCCGATGCGAATCTTGTCGCGGTTCTGCATGAGCGCGACGCGCTGCTTGACGGCCTTCGTCCAGGCGCGAGTGGGAATCGGGTCGGAAATGTTTTTGGCATTCGTGGGTCGAAAGACCTCTTTGGAAGCGAAGTCGACGAAATTCGGATACTGCTCCCGAATCTGGTCGAGACCTGCCTTGATGTCCTTCATGTCATTCAGATCTTCAACCGTTCCTTTTTCGCAGGTAGCGATAATTAGTCGCTGCTCCCCAAACATAAGCGGAACCTTGGTAACTTTCTCAACCGGCACGAGATTCTTCACAGGTTCGGTTCGGACATCGATGAACGTGCGCAGGCAATTGTTCTTACAGAAATAGCAGCGCGTTGCTTCATTGCGCGTAGTGCGGTACTCGATCTTGCGTACCGCTTCCAGCCCGATGAATGTCGATTGCAGGCCGTTGCGCCATAGCCGCAGCGATTCTTGCGCTGCGCCGATGGCGCCGGATTCGCCGCAGTGCTCGTGCACGATGATTTCGGGCTTTTTTCCGGCGGCACGAAAACTGTTGCGGATGAAATCCACTTCAGCTTTCACGACAGCGAGATTGTTTTGCGTTCCGCCCTGCAGCACGAAGCGCGTACCCAGCGCCGCGAGGTTCGGGATGCTGGCAACGTATAGGAAGACGTTCTTCGGAAGAACCGCAGCCAGGCCAGCGAGGATTTCCTCCGCCTGCCAGCCCTGGCGCTGGAAATTCACGATGTCGGATTGCATGAATACAGCGCAGCCATAGCCGAAGACGGGCATGGCCTGCGCGGAAAAGGCGAGATCGGCAAATTCGTTGACGTTAAAACCGAAACCTTCCGCAGTCGACTGGAGGAAATATCCGTTGCCCGCCGAGCATTGCGTATTCAGCTTGAAGTCTTTTACGCGGCCATTGTGCAGAATGATAATTTTTATGTCCTGGCCGCCCACATCCACGATCACATGCGGATCCTCATAGAACTTCAGCGCGGATTCGGTGTGCGCCACTGTTTCAACGAGCGCGACGTCCGCCTTGAGAACGTCCTTCAGAATGTCTTTGGCGTACCCGGTGGTCGCGACGCCGAGAACTTCTAGTTTGGCGCTCTGCGCTTCCACTTGGCCGCGCAGGTTCTCAAACATCTCGATCGTGTCCTGAATCGGATTTCCGTTCGACAGTTGATAGGACTTGCAGAGGATGTTGCCGTTGTCGTCGAGCAGGACAGCTTTAGTGGATGTGGACCCGCCATCGATTCCGATGAAGCCGCCGACCGTGGTGCCCTTTTGAAATGTCGCGGGAGCGAACTTCTTGCGACGGTAGGCGTCTTTGAAGAAGTCGAGTTCGGATGGTTCGCTGACCAAAGCTTTGCCGCCGGCCTTGGCCTTCTCTTCCTGCCGTCCGAATTCGATGTAGCGGACGAGGTTCTCGTATCCGCGATAGCACCCAATGCAATCCTCTTCGCTGCGCCCGAACTCCACCGCGCCCAGCGCCGCGAAATATTGAGCGTTCTGCGGAACTTTGATCAGGTCTTCCGGCTTCGAACCCTCCGGAACCGCAACTTTTCGCTCCTGCCACATACGTGGAATATTCGCCTGCCATGCCTCGCGCATTCCTCGAATAAAGCTGTTAGGACCCCCCAGCAGCAACACGTGAGGCCGCAGCGTGTGGCCGCGGGTCAAGACGCTGAGATTCTGGAGCACGATGGCTTCAAACAAGGAAGCCATCAGCTCGTCGGGCGGCGTGCCGACTTTCTGCAAGCCGTTGATGTCTGTCTCTGCAAAGACGCCGCACTTCCCGGCCACCTTGTGCAGCTTGATTCCTTGGTATTTCAATTCGCCCAATTGGAGCGCGGGAATCTTGAGCTTGGCGTTGATTTTGTCGATTACAGCGCCCGTACCGCCCGCGCACTTGTCGTTCATCGACGGGATCTTCTTCTTGCGTCCCGTTTCATCATCGTCTTTGAATACGATGATCTTCGCGTCCTGTCCGCCAAGCTCGATCACGGAGTAAACTTCCGGATGAAGCTTTTCGACTGCAAGCGAGACAGCCGTGACCTCCTGCACGAACTTCGCACCTACCTGCTCAGCAATTGCGCCGCCACCCGAACCGGTGACGAACATGCGCGTGTTGTGGCGATCGATCCCGACTTCAGCTTCCATGTGCTTCAAAAACTCCAGCGTCTTCTCGGGCTGCTTCGTCTCGTGGCGTTGGTAGTCTTGCCAGAGAGCCTGATCGGTAGCTGCATCCACGACGACTGCCTTGACGGTGGTCGACCCGATGTCCAAGCCGACGAGGAACTTTGTAACGTGGTCATGCGGCTTCTGCGCGTGCGGTATTTGCTGAACTTGCGGCCGGAGCGGGGCGATCTGAACTAACGGCGAACCGTGGTGGTCGTGCATGAGTTCCTCAGTTTAGAGAGTCAGAACAGCTCCTCATGTCTGTTACAGCGATAATTGTCGCGATGCGCGGCCGTCTTGAAGGCAACGGGCTGAATGCAACGCGCGCCTCAAGCCCGCTAATCCCAAAGCAATCCCTCAGTTACAGGACGCCGCAGTGATCGCTACTCCCGGCACGCGTGACTTCCTCCAGAACCGCGTGTCCCGATCGATCCTGTCGCTCACGTGCAAGATAAATTGTGCCGCAGTACCTGCAACACCTTCGCGATGCGGCACATGGTAGAAGGGCCGCTTCAGCTCGGGGTGCTCTCCGATATAGGAGTGAATTTCCTGCAGGCTCCTGCCAGTCGACTTCAGACACTGCTCAAATTCCGCCTTGGCCTTTACCTTCGCCTCGCCCAGCGCCATTTGTACGCGGCTGTGAGCGTTGACTTCGCCTTCGCCGGATGTCTCGATGGGTAGGAAAATCATGTCCTTGAATTTGTTGATGACTGCGGATTGCACGCCATCCGATTGCGATGAAGGCATGCAGCCGAAGGGCTTCAGAGCCAGCACCATGTGGCAGAGTTTGTGGACGGTGTAATAAACGTTCTTCCCCACTTCGAGGTGTCCCTCACCTCCACGCGCAAACTGGTTGTAGAAAGGATGCGCAAGTTCCGCAAGCTCCTTCTGCGATACGAGTTCGTGCGTGATTCCGCCCATGTGGTTGATGGTGCGGTTGTAAAAGAAGTTCCACATCCGCTGGCCGGCGCCGATTCCCCACAACTTCTTGCGCAAGCCGATGTAGTTAGCGAATTGCTTTTTCGCTTCGAACCACTTGGGATTAGAGTGCGGGCGGTTTACCGGCCATTTCGCAATCGCGTGGGCTTTCGCCTGGTACATCAGGTACGCCACCCAGGTGGCGATGGGCTCAACGAGCACCTGTGCGCCTTCCCGCTCGAGGAAATCGAACATGTGGAAGTTACCGTCGCCTTCAGTGAGCTGGGCCCAGAATTCGCCTGTGATTTTCACTACAGGTTTCACGCGCGTGCGGTCGACTTCAATTGAATTAAATCTTTCGCGCGCTACTCGAAGCGCTTCCAGGTAATCCTCGCCCCACATGTTCTCGTGCCATTTGCCGAATACGTTGAAGGTGTTGCGCAGAATTTTATTGCTCTTGAATTTTGGCTTCGCCCAATCCGGCGCCACCTGCTCGATCTCATACGACTTGCGATTCTTGAGGTCTTCGCACAAACCGTCTACGGCCTCGCGGAAAATACGGTCGCTCTCGCCCTTTTTTACCTCGAAGGGGCGCACTTGATAGATGAGATCGTTAATCACGTCACCGAGGTGCATTGCATTGAGCATTCCGAAACCAAAATCGACCGTAAACTTCAGTCCTGGCTCCCCAGATTCAGCCTTAATTCCATCGCTATCCTTGAACAGCAATACTCTGAAACCGTCAAAACCGGCGTTTTTCAGCGCGAATCGGTACTCAGCTTCATACATACCAAAGCGGCACGGCCCGCAGGAGCCCGCCGTGAAAAAGACGTAGTTGTCCAGTATCTCCTGGCGCGAGATCCCTTCTTTCTCGAGAAATTGAAGGTATTGCACCAGATTGCCGACGGTGAAGTAGGTGGGATTGCATTGCCCGTTATTTCCGAACTCCTTGCCGGTTTGGAAGGCGGGCACGTCAGGGACGGGCAGCTTTTCGCAACGGTAGCCGCAGCCCTGGAACACGGCACGGATTAGGTCCTCATGCTTCCAGGTGAACCCACCAAATAATATGGTGACGCGACTGCGCTCTTCGGCCTTGAAAGAACGCTCAATCGGGCGGTGGAAATGCTTCGGCTCGTCAAGGCCTGCAATTTTCCGCAGCCGTGCACGCTCCGCTTCCAGTCGCTCCCGGATTTCTTGCTCCCGCGAGATTTGGACGAGGTTCGTCGCCATAAATTCCTCCGTGCTTTTCGTTTTTTATTTTGAGACGGGACTTCAAAGGATTGCTGAAGTTGAAGGGTCGGTAGCTTGGGGGGAACTGCGCCAGACCTTGTACGGCTACACGCGCAGAATCGTGACGGCCGTCACATGACAATAGTGCAGTGCAGCCATATGCTGGCCTAAAGCTCACATCGAGCAGTTTAGTTCGACTGCCAGTTCGCATCCCCAACTCCCTCAGGTCCTAACGGGTCGCTCCTCCCCGTCAGATTAGTTGAGTGGCAGTAGGCTACATCAAGAAAACCCAGTTACGCAATACAAGGATTACGGGTATGCCTTCGAGCTGGATTAGAGTCGGCATCGGGGCCGCATCGAATCAGATTCTCAAGATCGCAATTTGTCTGGGCTGCGTTTTCGTAGCGTGAGCCGGATTTTTAAGAAAGCTCGTTGGCGCGGACGCTAACGCGCAGTCCAGCCGAGATCTATATCCAATGCAGCACCCGTTATTCCCGATGCTTGATCCGAACACAAGTAAAGAGCCATGGCGGCGACTTCCTCTGGCTCGAGCAATCGGCGGATCGCCGCTGGTTCCAGCATGATTTTGCGGATCACTTCTTCCGGAGAGATTCCATGGCGATGTGCTTGCTCGTCTATCTGCTTCTCGACGAGAGGGGTGCGCACATAAGCAGGACAGATCGCATTCGACGTGATGTTATGCTCGGCCACCTCCAGAGCCAGGACCTTCGTGAACCCCAGCACACCGTGCTTCGCCGATACATATGCGGACTTAAACGGAGACGCAACTTTTCCGTGAAGCGACGCGACATTGATCACCCGTCCCCACTTCTGGCGGATCATGTGCGGCACCGCGTACTTACAGCAAAGAAAAGTGCCGGTGAGCAACACACGCAGCAGGTAGTCCCAGCGGTCCTCCGGAAACTCTACGACGGGCGCTATGTGCTGTAATCCGGCGTTGTTCACCAGAATATCGATACGCCCAAAGTTCTCGAACGCGAACTCCGTTAGACGGCGCACGTCCTCCGACTTCGAAATGTCAGTCGGAATAAATTTCACAGCGTCTCCCGATTCGCGAAGTTTTCCGACTGCAGCCTTACCAGCATCGGAACTCACATCCGCGAGAACCAATCCGGCTCCGGCTTCGCCGAACGACTTCGCAATTGCGAATCCGATTCCGCTCGCCGCTCCGGTAACTATCGCAACTTTGCCTTTCACGACTCCTCCTCACACCGTCATTTCTTCAACCTCAGTCGCGCCTGGCCGATCCAACGGCCCCGTAGCAATCAGTCCCCTCATAATATCCACGAATCGCCGCCATCGAAATTATCTTGACAACACGGGAACCCGGGATGTAAAAGCGACTCTCAACAAAGAGAGCGAGCGCTCGCTTTGATGGAAGCGCAGCGAAGTATACGGCGGGAGCGCGAAAAACGAAATGCCCAAGCTACTCGACAACACGATCGCGAAGAACAAGGTAAAGATCGAGCAGGCCGCCCTCCATCTCTTCACCCGGAAGGGTTTTCACGGCACTACCGTTCGCGAAATCGCCAAAAAAGCGGGCGTGTCCATGGGCAAGCTTTACATTTATTACGACACCAAAGAAGACATCTTCGTAGATCTCGTCCAGCGCCTCGGCAAAAAGATGGAAGTCCTGCGCGAAAAAGAGCTCATGCCGTACATGCGGTCGCCGGACCCCGCATCGCTCAAACAGCTCGCGTTGGCCATCGGCCGAGTGGTCTCAAACAACCTCGACTACTGGCGCCTAATGTACATCGATGTCGTTGAGTTCCGCTCCAAGCATTTCATTCACGGATTTCGCGAAATTGCCGGCGGCCTTCGCACCTACTCTGCGGCGCTGTTTCGCAATTCCAAGGTTCCATTCACTCCCGATGTGAATCCCGGTCTCGCTTACACCACGATCTATCTTCACTTCGTGACCTACTTCTTGATCGAGGAGCTTTTCGGTGCCAAGCGCCACCTCGGTGTCGGTGACGAAGAGGCCATCGATCAGCTCGTCCGCCTGTACACAACGGAATCCGCACGAAAGCAAGGGTGGAAATTAGTCGAACGGGGGAAAAAACATGCAACGTAAATTCCCGGCATTAGTCGTCGCCTTGATGATTTTCGGTTGCGCCGCAGTCTCACACGCGCAAACTTCCACCACTGGCCAAGTGAATGGCGTCGTGAAGGATCCCAGTGGAGCCGTTGTTGCTGGAGCGAAGGTCACGCTTACAAACGAAGCAGGCGTCGACCGCGAGGGCTCAACGAACCCCGACGGCCGGTACGTGCTTCCACTCGTACCTCCTGGAGTCTACCGTTTGCAAGTCGATGCCAAGGGCTTCAAGTCCTTCATCGTCGAGAAAATTGAGGTCCGTATCACCGAATACTCCGTGGCGAACGCCGACCTGTCAGTAGAGGGAGGCGCCGTCTCAGTCACTGTCACTTCGGAGCTGCCGATGGTGGAAACCGAATCGCCTGCGCGCGGCGCTGTCATCCAGGGCACTGAAATTCGCCAGCTGCCTCTCGCAACGCGCAATTTTCAGCAGCTACTTACACTTACTCCCGGCACGTCCGCTTCGATCAGCAACTCATCGGATCTCGGCCGCGGTGATACCGCGTTCAACGTCAACGGCCAGCGCACACTCTCTAATGCCGTCGTCATCAATGGAGTGGATGCGAGTTCGATTGGCACGGGGTCTACTCCCAACCTCGCGGTTCCTGCCACGGACACCCTCCAGGAATTCATCGTGCAGACCAGTCTTTACGACGCGTCGCAAGGCCGCAATGCGGGAAGCGTTGTGGCAGCCGTCACAAAATCAGGCACCAACGAATTTCATGGCAATTTGTACGAGTTCTTCCGCAACGATGATCTCGATGCCAACAACTATTTTCTGAAAGATGCGGGCGTGCCGCGGCCACCCTATAAGCGAAATCAGTTCGGCGGCACAATCGGCGGCCCGATTCTGAAAGATCGATTGTGGTTCTTCGGATCCTACCAGGGAACGCGCGAGGTCAACGGCACATCTCTCGAGAATTCAATTGGCACTGTTTTCGTTCCTGGCAATCTGACGAATGATCGCTCGACGGCGGGACTAACGGCTTTCGCCAATGCATTCGGCGTTGCAAATATCGATCCCACCGCGTTGTTTCTACTGCAAGCTACGCTGCCTAACGGCTCGTTCGTAATCCCCTCAGCGCCACACCCGACTGGCTCAATCGATCCAGTCGCAGCACCCGTTGTGGGGATCTCGCGCTTCCAGGAAGACCAGTTCAACACGAACATCGATTTCAAAGTCTCGGCGAACAACCGCCTCTCAGGAAAATTCTTTTTTGCAAACAATCCTGAGACCCAGGCGCTCTTCAATTCTTTCGGCCTCGCAAACGCCCTGCCCGTTCCCGGATTCGGCGCAGCCGTATCCTTCAATCAGCGCGTGCTCGCGATTAACGACACCCATGTGATCAGCCCCACGCTGCTGAATGACTTTCGTTTCGGTTGGGCAACGATTACCACCACCTCAAAACCGCAGGAACCGTTCTCTTCAGCGCAACTCGGTATTTCTTCGCCGCTGAATAATCTTTTTCCAGGGATGCCCGAAATCTCCGTCGCGGACTTCTTCGATTTGGGCGCTTCTCCATTCGCGGATAACAGCGCATCGGAACCCACCTACACTGTGGGCGATATGCTCTCATGGCAAAAAGGGCGGCATAGCCTGAAATTCGGAGTGGAGTATAAGCATCATGACTTGGGCGAAAACTTTAACCTCTACACTCGCGGCCAGATTTTCTTCCTCGGTTTTTCCGGAAACCCGTTCACAGATTTCCTCGGAGGCTTCGCGCCCGCCGGCGTACCTCTCACGGGCCTTACGATCATGGGTTCAGGCGTACCTGGGCGAAACATTCTTTCGCAGGATTGGGCCGGATTCGTCAATGATGACTGGCGCGTTTCGGATCGCCTCACAGTCACCGTCGGGCTTCGCTACGATTATTTCGGGCCTTTCAACGAGTCGCAGGGACGGTTTGTTGGCTTCGACCCCAACAGGCTTGAGACGGCTGTGATTCCCGGCTTTCCCGCGGGAGACAACCTCGCCATTACGGGCGGCTTCGTACAAGCCGCCAACGCCAGAAATCCGCTGCCTGGAGTTCCGGAGATTCATTCCTCGCTCGTTCCTCCGGACAAAAACAATTTCTCGCCGCGACTTGGTTTCGCCTGGCAACCGCTCAATAACGGCGGAAGATTCGTCGTGCGCGGCGGATACGGGGTTTACTATGACCGAGCGAACTCGCGGCTCGTCAACAACCAGCTCTTGAATTTCCCGTACTTCACTCTTGCACAGGCGTTCACCACTCCAATCAGCAATCCATTCGTACAGGTACCGCAACCGAGCGCTTTCCCGCTTCAGTTTACGAATGCCTCGGTCTTTCCTTTTGGTGGCCCTCCGGCCTTCTTGCCGGCGGCGGTGGTCGGCGGAATTCAGCCCGTCTCTGCGAACGGAATTTTCCCGGACATCCACGATTTCCGCACGCCCTATATTCAGCAATACAGCCTCGGCATTCAGGATGAGTTCGCCAAGAATTGGCTGCTTGATGTCGCCTACGTCGGATCCGCCGGACGGAAGCTATACCGGCTCATCGATCTGAACCAGTCCGACCTTCCCGTCGCTAATGTGCCCGGCCCGCTCAGTCCAGGACTTTCCGCCTTGGTTGTGCAGGGCTTCGGTGTTCACCTCATGCAAAGCTCTTCGAACTCGAGCTATAACTCTCTGCAAGCCAGCTTGACGAAGCGCTTCTCGAATGGCCTGCAGTTCCTCGCGTCCTACACTTACAGTCATTCGCTTGATGATTATTCGGGAGATCCCAGCGGCACAAGCGACGTTACAGTGGTGCCGGGCAACCAGGCGGTTCTTAACAACTACGGCAATTCCGATTTCGATCGCCGGCAGCGGTTTGTATTCAGTGGCATCTACGATTTGCCAAAATTCTACAAAGGCGATTCACACCTCGCGAAACTCGCCGTAAACGGCTGGGAACTCGCAAGCGTTCTCACCGTCCAGAGTGGTACTCCATTTTCAGTCCTGACAAATGCGACTGCATTCGTTCAAGCTCGCGCGGATTTATCCGCGGTCCCCAACTGCAACCCGAAAATTGGCGGAAGTGTTCAAAGCAAGCTCAACGAATTCTTTAACGTCGAGTGTTTCGCGCCCGCCACAGTCGATTTCGGCGATACGGGCCGCAACATTCTGCGGGGTCCCAACCAGAAGGACGTGGACATCTCGATCATCAAATACTTCCCGATCAATGATCGGGCGGATTTCGAGTTCCGCACCGAATTTTTCAACGCCCTCAATCAGGTGAGCTTTGCAAACCCGGTGAACATCCTGGCTTCGGCGAACGTTGGGCAAATCACGGCGACGACCGTGGGGCCTCGCGTGATTCAGTTTGCCGCAAAGTTTAGCTTCTGAGTTCGCGGGTGCCGAATGTGTCTTTGCACTCCTGGCTTCGCTCCATTTTAACGGCGAGTCGCGAGGAACTGCGCACAATGCACCTTCTTCATTTACCAGCTGTCGTCACCCGACGTTACGGCAGAAATTCGCGAGCGCTCAAAAATGACCGAGGACAATAATTCAGCTGATGGGAAAACGAGCGCGATAAAGATCCTTCGCGAAGCTCGCGGACGCGTCAATGGTGATGGTGTGGAACTGGCTTTTGGTTATTGGCCCGGACGCGGCGCGCCCGTCGTCGCGATTCATGGTCTCACGGCCACGTTCGTCAATTTCGTCGGCATCGCCGAACGCCTCGCTGGCCGCAAGCCGCTTTTCGCGCTCGATCTCCGGGGCCGCGGTGATTCCGATAAACCCGAAGGGCCCTACGGCATGGCGCAACACGGCCGCGACGTTGCCGCAGCGATGCGAGCGATGGGTCTCGGACCCAGTGTGATCGTTGGCCACTCGATGGGCGCGTTCGTCGCTGCCGCGCTCGCGGCGCAGAATCCGGAACTTGTTTGCGGATTGATCTTGATTGATGGCGGCTACGTTCCCGCGATCAGCGAGGGAGCGCCGCAGCAAGGGCTCGACGCGTTGCTCGCCGCTCGCATTATGCAACTGCGCGAATCGTATCCGTCGCGGGAATTCTACCGGGACTTCTGGCGTGGCAAGCCCCACTTCCCGGCGCAGGACTGGAATCCGTGGGTCGAAGCGTTTCTTGATTACGAACTCGGCGGAGAAGCTCCAAACTTCAAGCCCAAAGCTTCGGAAAGCGCAATTCGCGCTGATCTTGCCGAGGGATTCAAACGCGATGAGATCGTTGCGCGTCTCAAATTGATTCGCACGCCGGTGCTCATGTTGCGCGCCGAAACCGGCTTCGCGCCGGCATTCCCCCCGCTTTTTCCCGACGCTCTTGCCGATCAAATCCGCGAATACGTCCCGCACATCGAGGACCGCAAATTTCCGGGCACGACTCACTATACGATCGTATTGGGAGATCGCGGTGCGACACAGATCGCGGATCTGATCAATAGCTTCGCGTACCGTTGCACGAAATCTTAAGTACGCAGTTCGAAACCGCTGCAGGAAAAACAGATTTCAACTGCTCTTTCAGTTCAATTTCCCAATTTATTGGTGTAGATTGTGCGCTCTTTTCCACAGGTGGACCCGGAAAATGAAACAGCGTTTATTTGGGAAAACGTCGGATGGAATCGCAATTGAGCTGTATACGCTTTCGAACAATAAGGGCATGGAGGCGTCGATCATCACGTATGGGGCAATTCTCGTGTCCTTACTGGTTCCGGATAAGTGCGGAAAACTCGCCGATGTGGTGTTAGGGCACGACTCGCTCGACCGATACCTGAACGATGCCGCGTATCTCGGCCCGGTTCTCGGCCGTTACGCCAACCGAATAGCGAAAGGTCAGTTCGTGCTGGGCGACGTCACGTATACTCTCGCGCGCAATAATGGGGAGAATCACGTTCATGGCGGCCTGAAGGGATTCGATAAGGTCGCGTGGAAAGCGCGGGACGTCTCGACGGCTAAAGCAGAAGCGCTGGAACTTACGTATCTCAGTAAGGACCTCGAGGAAGGATATCCAGGCAACATGTCAGTCCGAGTCGTTTACACGCTGACGGATGAGAACGAGCTGTGGATCGAATATAGTGCGACTTGCGACAAAGACACCGTTGTCAATCTTACGAATCATACCTACTTCAATCTGGCGGGGCACGCGTCGGGCGATATTTTAGAACACGAGCTGACAATCAATGCGGATCGCTTCACTCCGACGGACGCGACTTCGATTCCGACTGGAGAGCTTCGCGGTGTGAAGGGTACACCGTTTGATTTCACCCGGCCTACAGCCATCGGGCTTCGCGCAAACCAAGACAACGATCAATTGATCTACGGCCACGGTTACGACCAAAATTTTGTCTTGAATAAGAGCAACGACGATTCCCCTTCGCTTGCCGCGCGAGCCCACGAACCGAAAGGCGGCAGGGTTCTGGAAGTCTGGACGACTGAGCCGGGTATGCAACTCTACTGCGGGAACTTTCTCGATGGCAGCATTCGGGGCAAAGATGACACTCCTTACCATAAACACCAGGGATTTTGCCTCGAGACGCAACATTTTCCCAATTCCCCAAATCAGCCCAGCTTTCCTTCGGCAGTCCTGAGGGCGGGCGTGGAGTTTCACTCGACTACGATTTTTAAATTTCTAACAAAGTAGGCAATTCGAAACCTCAAGGGGCCAGAAGAAAAATGAGACTTATTCGATTTGGGCAGCAAGGAAGCGAAAAACCTGGGGTACTTCTGAAGGATGGCACTCGAATCGACGTCTCCGGAGCTGTTAGTGAGTATGATGAAGCGTTCTTCGCAGGCAATGGCATCGATGCGCTTCGCAAGTGGCTCGACAAGAATGAATCCACCGCACCACGGGTGCCTTCGACGGTTCGACTTGGCCCACCCATTTACCGCCCGAGCAAAATTGTATGTATAGGACTCAACTACCGGGCGCACGCTGGTGAATCTCAGATGGAAGTGCCGACCGAGCCCGTTATTTTTTTCAAGGCGCCATCGTCTCTCTCTGGCCCTTACGATCCTGTCGTGATTCCGCGCAACGGAAAAAAAGTAGATTGGGAAGTCGAGATGGCAGTTGTCGTTGGTAAGAAGGCGACGTACGTTAAGATCGAGCACGCGATGGAGCACGTTGCAGGTTATCTACTTCTGAACGACTACTCCGAGAGAGCTTTTCAGCTTGAGAGAGGAGGCCAGTGGGTAAAAGGAAAGAGCGCAGATACATTTGCTCCCTCCGGACCGTTTCTTGCGACCCAAGATGAAGTTCCCGATTCAAAAGCGCTGGACATCTGGCTGAAGGTGAACGGAGAATTCCGCCAGAAGAGCAACACCGCTCATATGATATTTGATGTCCCCACGTTGGTAACCTATATCAGCCAATTCATGACGCTCCTGCCCGGAGATATCATCAGCACAGGCACTCCTGCAGGCGTGGGACTGGGGATGAAGCCTCCGACGTATCTCAACGCAGGCGATATTGTGGAATTGGGAGTGGATGGGCTCGGTGAATCACGGCAAGAGGTAGTCGCGCCTCGATAGGTGCCACGGAAGCTGAGTTTCCGGAACAATCCAATTTCTTCCTCGAGTTCCGCTCGCGGATCTACCGTGATGTTGTCTTCTGGATTGACTGTCGATTCGCTAACCTTGCTCACCTTGACATTCGTTTTGTCGACATCGGATACTAGGCGTCCCTTTTATGGATGCGGCCACAAAAATGACTGCAATGCGCAGCATCGACATACAGTCCACGCAAGATAGCGTGGTGAAGGCCATTCAATCTGCGATCTTCAACGGTGAGCTCAAACTCGGCCAGCGCATTATGGAAGAGGAACTGGCAGCTACGTTTCAAATCAGTCGTGCTACTGTGCGCGAAGCCCTTCGCCGTCTCGAACAGGTTGGACTCGTCCAGATTAAGCCGCGCCGAGGGACCTTTGTTACCCGCCTCACCCTCACGGAAGTCGAACGAACGTGCCGGCTGCGAGCGGCTTTGGAAGGACTGGCCGCCAGATACGCGAGTGAACATCTTTCGGAAGAGGACTGGCGGGCGATTAAACAAATTCTGAGTGATATGAAAGTGGCTGCGGAGACTCCCGATCTGGGCGCGTTCATCAAGCTTGACCGAAAATTTCACGAACTGATTTGGACACTCGCGGACGACGATCAACTTGAATATATTTTGCGTTTCCTCAGCACGCCATATTTCGCGTTTGTCGCCAGCGTATCTACGCTTCTGCTCTCGGATGTGAGCAAAGTGTATCGAGCTCACGAAAAATACCTCAATGCGCTCCGAGCAGGCCACCCGGAACAAGTCCAGAAGAAAGTGCAGGAACTCCACGAGGGTCTGGCGGTAGGATTCATGGCAGACATTCGCCGCGCGCAGGCTGCAATGCCGGGAAAGATATTCAAGCTCGAAGACGGCGACTGATATTGATGGGATGTGTCGCTCGTCGCCGGCAAGCGTTCAACGAAATTAGCTGTCCTACACTACCTCGAATATACGAACGGCGCGCCGTGCGTCAATTCCTGATATCCGACTTTCACTCCCTGCATCGCGAGTGCTGATCGAAATTGCTTTGGATCGATGCGATTGTCCGCGAACATATCGTAGTGGCAAGGTACGGCCACTTTCGGCTTGACCATTCCCACTACCTGAGCTGCCTCCCAATGAGATAGGTTGTTGAAGCCTCCGTTGATGCAGGTGATCATGATATCCGGCTCGTGTTTCCCTGCCGCTCCCAGCAATTCGTGGAAGTCAGTGTCTCCGGTGATATAGATTTTAGGGCCGTGAGCAAACTGAAAGACGAAGCCCATGTGGTTGAGGTCGGTGTCGTCGGTAGGCAAAGCAAAGGTGCCCACCATCCGAAAATCGCGAGCTTCGTACTCACTCTTGGGCCAGACGCGAACGATTCGGTTCTGCTCGACACCCTCTGCTGCATACACGTCGCAAGTCGGCATCGGCCCCACGAAATTCATCGTGTCTTTGTGGCGAAGCGCGCGAATCGTATAGGGATCGGTATGGTCCTGGTGATTGTGCGTGCAGGTGAAGATGTCCACGTCCAGCTTCTCGGGCGGTACAAGAACGGGGACGGCACGCCGCAGGTCGATCTCCGTGCTTAAAGTTGCGCAACTGTCGGTGAGATATAGATCGACGCTGACTAACGTTCCTTCGGGTGATTTGAAGATGTAGCCGTTCTGGCCGAACCACCACATAGCGACGGCGCCCTTTTCCACGCGAAATTCCCGAATCTGACGCATCGAATCCATTTTCGCTCCTTACCGCGAATCGATTCCTCTATCGGAGGAATGCCTCCGGCAATCCGCCGTCCACCGGAATTATGTGGCCCGTTGTCTTAGCGCTGTGATCTCCAGCCAACCAGTAAATCGCATCCGCGCAATCTGACGGAAGAATCGGTTGATGAGTGATGGTGCGTTGCGCGTAGAATTGCGCCAGCTTGGTGCGCAGAGAATCCGTCGTTTCGTCGTCGGCGAATTCAATCTTGTATTTTTTCAAAGCAACGATCACGCGATCGCGCGAAAACATCGACGACCCCGCGATCACGGTAGCGGGCGCGATTCCGTTTACCCGGATCAGCGGTCCGAGCCCTATCGCAAGCTCTCTCACTAGATGACTGACGGCAGTTTTGCTGATGTCATACGCTTCGCTGCCATGCTTAGGGACAACGGCGTTCGCCGAACTGGTAAGTATGATTGAGGCCTGCAGATTTTGTTCCCGTAGGGTTTTGGCGGCTTCTGTCGCAAGGAAGAAATTCGACGACACATTGATATGCATGGTGCGCGCCCAGAGCTCTTCAGAAATACCATCAGGCGTGTCCGCGATCGGAAAGATTGCGCCAGTATTTATCACAACGTCGAATCCGCCAAATTGCAAAATCGCGGCGCGCAGTGCTGACGCAATACTTTCGCGCGAGGAAAGATCGAGGGCGGACGAGCTGACCATCTCGGGATGAGATAGGCCCGCAGCTTCTCGCGACACGGTCTTAGCCGCCTCACGATTTTGATCGGCTACTACGAGGTGCGCTCCGTTCCGCGCCAATCGCAGCGCCACTTCGCGTCCAATGCCACTTCCGCCGCCCACGACGACGGCAATCTTTCCGGTGAATTCACGTGGGGCAGGCATCCTGCGAAGTTTCGCTTCCTCGAGAGCCCAGTACTCGATACGGAATGCTTCCAGTCGCGGCAATGCTACGTAATTGTGAAAGCTTGAAAACTGGCTGGACTGCTCGGGCTTCCGAGCTTGCGGCAATTCACCCGTTCCGCCGCTTCCAGCTTCATCAAGCGCATTCGCACCTGCCATCACATGAATTGCGTTGGTGAAAAACTCAGTGGTGATTCGCGCCTCGCGCTTATCTTTCGCGAACCCGAAAACACCAAGCGCGGGAATCACGACTACGGAAGGATTCGTGTCACGTAGAGGCGGCGAATCAGGCTCGGCAAACTTCTGATAATAAGCAGCGTAATCTTCACGGTACCTTGCGATGCGCTCGCGGATGCGATCCTTCAGTTGAGGCACGCCTTCTGTTGCGGGATCCCACGGAACAAACATCGGACAGATGCGTGTTCGCAAGAAGTGGTCGGGGCAACTTGTGCCGAGCTTGCTGAGTTCCTGCGCCCACCGGGAATTTGCGAATGCCAGTACGTCTTCGGAGCTTTCGTAATGGCCAATCAGTCGCCGGTTGGACGACACGGCTCCTCGCAAGGAGGGAAGAATTGAGGCTGCAACGGACTCGCGGTCAATTGTGGCATTTACTGCAATCCCACCGAAAAGCGGACGCGCGGCTCGTCGAGTGTGATCATGGACGAATTCTCCTAGTTGATCGATGGTCCGAACGCTGTTTCCGTAACACTCGCGTTGCGTCTGCCCCCATGTGAAAAGCCCGTGACTTCCGAGAATAACTCCTTCGCAGCGAGGGTTTGCTTCCACCGCGCGACGCAACATCATGGCAAGCTCGAAGCCCGGCCGTTGCCACGGTACCCAAATGAGGTTGCGCCCGTAACGCTCGTTGAATTCGCGAAGTTTCGCAATTCCATTCGCGCTGGCTGCGAGAGCGATACCCCAATCGGGATGCAGGTGGTCCACATGGTCAAACGGCAAGAAAGCGTGGAGTGGTGTATCGATCGACGCCGCGACGCGGTTTGTTCCGAACGCGCAGAGCGAATACATCTCGACCATTTCGTCTTCGTGCTCCTCTCCGCGATAGCGAGAAATCAATTGATCGAGTTTATCGAGATACAGAATCGCGAAGCCTCCGCTGCCGATCGTGCCCAAGTCCCCGCCGCTACCCTTAACCGCCAGCACGCGAGTGGGTTTGCGGGAGATCGGATCCGGTAGTTCAAACTTTGAACTCGTGTTGCCACCTCCAAAATTTGTGATGCGTAGATCTGCACCCAACAAGTTCGAACGGTACGTCAAGAGGTCCAAAGGCCGTGCGGTAAGGCGAGCCGCGTCGCTCTCGCTCCACAAATCTTTTAAGAATTTAGTTTCGATCACACTCGAATCAGGCATGCACATGCTCCAAGTAGTGTTGAAATCGCCTATATTGCGAATTCCATTCGTCCGCTTCGAAAGGTTCGAACCGCTGCACAGGGAATGACCGATCAATGATCGCTCGAGCTTCACCGAGAGAAGCGACTGCCCCGGTGGCCAGCATCTGCATCGCGATATTGCCGAGTGCCGTGGCCTCAAACGGCCCGGCGACAACCGTTCGTCGGGTCGCGTTCGCTGTAAATTGATTCAGCAAACGGTTCTTCGATCCTCCGCCAATAATCCGTATCTCGTTGAAGTGATTGCCGGTCAATTCCTCGAGTGATTCAAGAATTTCACGATATTTGAACGCCAGGCTTTCGAGAATCGCCCGCGCGAAAGCTGGTCTGCCCTGTGGAACGGGCTGTTCAGTTTGTATGCAGTAATTAGCAATCGCCGATGGCATATCGTCAGGACGTAAAAATGAGGAGTGATCCGGATCAAACAACGAGCGGAAGGCATTGTGCTTATCCGCTTCTGCTGCTGCGAGCAGTTCATCATACGAATAGCGTTCTCCCGTGGCCGCCCAGGATTTCCGACAAGATTGCAGAAGCCACAGCCCAGCGATGTTCTTTAGCGTGCGAACCGTTCCGCACGCGCCACCTTCATTCGTAAAATTCAGCTCGCACGCTCTCGGTGTCATGATGGGCGCGGGCAATTCTGCCCCGAGCAATGACCACGTGCCCGAGCTTAAGAATGCGCTCTGCGGCCATGTCGCGACAGACGCCACTGCGGACCCGGTGTCGTGGCAAGCTGGTGCCACGACTGGAGTGCCGACCGGCATGTGCGAAGCGGTGTTTGTGACTTTGCCGATGACCGTTCCGGGCTCAACGATCGGCGACAGTATCCGAGTTGGAAGGTTCAATCTTGTCAAAAGTTTAGTAGCCCACGATCGTGTCCTCGGATCGACAAACTGAGTCGTGGTCGCATTCGTGTACTCGCAAGAGATTCGTCCGGTGAGCCAATAGTTCAGAAGGTCGGGAATCGTCACCAAGCTTTGTGCGGCGTCAATTAACTTGGGCGTCGCGTCGCATGCTGCAAAAAGCTGATACAGAGTGTTGAACGAAAGGAATTGAATTCCCGTCTGCGCGTATATTTCTTCACGCGGAACGCGCTTCAACACCGCCTCCATCGCGCTTTCCGTACGCCCGTCGCGATAGTGGTATGGATTTTCGATCAGGTTGCCGCGTTCCCCGAGTAGCGCGTAGTCGACACCCCACGTATCTACACCGATGCTGTCAAATTCTGGGAGCGAACTGCCGCCCAGCACCCGCTGCATCTCGAACCATAAACGGAGTATGTCCCATCGGAGAGAGCCACTCGCCCGGACGGGCTCATTCTGGAAACGATCGATCTCGTTGATCTCTAATATTCCGGAACGAAGGGAGGCTTGAATCGCCCTTCCGCTTTCGGCTCCGAAATCAAACGCCAGGTAGTGAGCAGTCATAGTCTATTTGGTGCGAAGATTTGCATCTCGTCCGGCAAATTCACTGTCACGAAGATGAATCGTCAGGCGTACGAGGAGACACTCGACGCATTCTTGTCTGCACGCTCAGCAGTAATCTTTTCGAGGTAGCCGCTCTGCCGGAATGCATCGAGTGGGTCTTCAGCCAGGCGGTGCGCTTTGCGCCAGGCCCGAATCGCGGGACGAACGTCCGTCGAAAATGCATCCTGCAGCAATCGTTCCGCAGTCACGAGTTCGCATTTCGACTGCGCCGGCATCAAGCGTTCATAGTCGACGAGAGCCGCCTTAGCAAAGAGTTCCTGGGCGATCATTGCGGTTTGAATCATCGCTTCGATCTTGCCTTTCAAGTTGTGGCTCTGGTCAACCATGTAAGCAATGTCAGGGCGGGTTCCTGTTTCGTGTTCGAAAAGATTGATTTCGTAAAAGATTCGAAATACCTGATAAGGATCGATGGAACCCATAGTCAGGTCGTCGTCGGCATATCGCCGGTCATTGAAGTGAAAGCCACCGAGCATTCCTTCGCTCAACAGCCACGCGACAACCTGTTCGATATTTTGCGCGGAATAGTGATGTCCCGTGTCGACCAAGACCCTCGCCTGTGGACCCGCAGCGCGCGCGAGTAAAAGTGCCATCCCCCAATCTGCGATATCTGTATGGTAGAAGGCGGGCTCAAATGGTTTGTACTCTACGAGCATTCGCTGTCCGGACGAAAGCCGTGAATGCGCGATTCGAAGGTTCTCTTCGAACCACTTGCGCCGCTGACGGATGTTTGCTGTGCCCGGATAGTTCGAACCGTCGGCGAACCAAAGAGATATATCGCGACTGCCGAGCGCACTGGCAATCGTCACGCAATCCAGCACATGGTTCAGCGCCGTTTGGCGAATCTCGCCGTCAGGATTGCCAAACGAACCGAATTTGTAAATCTGGTCCTGAAAAACATTCGGATTGATCGATCCCGGGCGCACGCCATATTTCTCGGCTGCGCGACGAACCTCGTCGGCGCTGGCAACGCCATTCTTGAAATCCCAGAGCACATGGAGTGCGACGGTCGGGCATGAGCCCGTCAAAGAATGAACTTCTCCTGCGTCGCTTAATTTCTCCTCGATCGTGGAGGCTGCAGCGGGCTGAATGAATTTTCCGAAACGCGTTCCTGTATTCGCAAATCCCCAGGAAGGCAATTCAATTTGGAACGCGTCAAGGGCCTTGAATATTTTGCGTTCATCGTTCTCAGGCATCTGTATTCCTTTTCGAGATAAGCGCGGAGGAATCTTAGCGTCGCGAAATCATCGAAACAGCGAAGAAGTCCCGATCTTGCCCGCACGTAAATCGCGAAGCCAGCCTGGCTATCATACAGCTATGTCGACATCAATAAAATATCGTTCATTTCGAGAATCGGGATCGTGAGAGGTGGCGCGCTCGATTCTTCCTCGAAGTTTCGGCGTCAGTAACGGCGTCAGCCGGTCTAGTTAGCGCAAGGGGCGACGTTAGAAAAGTGGAGCGAACTCGGGACCGTATCCGGGCGCACTTTAGATGGGAACGACCTCGTGGGAGAATGCTAGCCCAACTGGATTCGAATCGCCTGCACACTCCCGGCCGGGACGCGTGCGACAAGTTCACCGCCACCGAGGTCCACTTTCACAAGCTTCGGTACTACCGTCTGCGGTTCGGCGACTGTGTTTTGAGAGCGGACATTGGGTCCGGAAAGGCTCGTGGCAGTAGCCGACGCAGGTCGTCCGCCGCGAATATTGATTCGCAGCTCGGCGCCGTCGGTCAAACTCTGGTTGGCAACTGTTATTAGCATTGAATTCGCTGAGCGCGACGCCGATGCGCTGATTGCCGGCCGGCTGTGCTGCGAATCAGAGATTTGCGCTGTGTTCGACAACTCCGTGCGGAGCGATTGTGCTCCCTGGTGGTCGCGGTACATTTCGTAAACGTAGAATGTAGGAGTCAGCGTCATTTGCGCGCCATCGGTCAGTACGAGCGAGTGAAGGCAATTGGTGACCTGCGCGATATTCGTCATCGTGACCCGCTGAGCATACTGATGAAACAGATTCAACGAACTGGCCGCAAAGATCGCGTCGCGCAATGTACCGTTCTCGCGGAAACCGTCTTCAATTGTTGCGTCCGAATGCCAAACGCCCCATTCGTCAATTGCAAGACTGATCGGTTTGTTGCGCGGCATCTTGCCGAACACAGGATATTTAGTTCGACGCGGCTCCACTTCATCAATGGCCGCCAGTGCGTTGCGAATCAGCCTCTCGAATTCGGAGAGGTCCAACATCAAACTCGTATATTGGGCATCGCTGAACGTGATGCTCGGCCCATGACGAAAGTACTTGTGCATCGAAAGTAGATCGAGGTACGGCAAGCCCGGACCGACTGCGTCGAGAAACTTGGTGTTCCAGCCTTCCTCGATGCTCCCGACACCGACGAGCTCCGTGTCGGAACTTAGCCCCATGCGTTTGAAGTAGAGCGCGTACTGACGAAAGCGTTGAGCGTATTCAGCCGGGGAGAACAAGCCGCCGCAGCCCCAATTCTCGTTTCCGATTCCCCAGAGACGAACGCCATACGGATCGGGATGTCCATTTCGCGCGCGCATCTGTGCGTACGTCCCATTACCGGTGCCGTTGCAGTACTCGAGCCAATTCAAAGCTTCGGCCGTCGACCCTGTGCCAACGTTGGCATTGAGGAAGGGCTCCGCGTTCAAGAGTCTGCAAAACTCTAGAAACTCGTCGGTACCAAAAGTGTTGGGCTCGTCGCGCAGCCACCAGTGATTGTGGCGCAAAGGACGCTGCTGAGGAGGGCCTACGCCATCCTGCCATTGATATGCATCCGCAAAACAGCCTCCCGGCCATCGAACGACTGACGGTTTGACGCGTTTCAAAGCGTCCATCGTGTCAGTGCGCAGGCCGTTCACATTCGGAATTTTCGAATTTGGACCGACCCAAATCCCCTCATAGATCACGCGGCCGATATGCTCGGTCATCTGGCCATACACTCGAGGATTAATCGTTCCGATTGGTTCATCAAGGAGAACCGTAAGGTTGGCTGGCGCAGGATCCGCGGAGGCGAAGGAGAAAATATGCTTTATCGAAGCAAACTCAACCAGTGCAAGCGGAGCGGCACCGACGAGAGACAGGAATTTGCGCCGTTCGATCAGCAATTTGTCCACCGCGCAGGATATACATTGTAGACATTATTAAAGTCAAGTGGTATAGCCGAAGCATGATTGACTACAACAGAAAAACTGCATCAGTTGTCGGCTCGATGATGTTGTTGCTTCTGATGGCGGCTCTAACGCGTGCCACAAGTCGGCACGGTTTTTCCCCAAACGCTGACGGAAGTCCATTTCGAGTGGCCGTTTCGGTGAGTCCTTTTACCGAATTGCTTTTGAGCTCGGGAATTGTCTACACCGACGGCAAGTCAACGGCACGAACGGTGGAAGAACTGCAAAAGATGTTTGTCGCGCATGGAGCCAACGAAGTGTACGCCCGAATCGCGACATCGCGCACAAAAACGCCCGGATTCGGCGATCACTCACTCGATCGTGGGTTGATGAGAGCACGACTAGCAAAGTCGCTCAACCTGCAGTTCAACCCGGAACTAGGTTTGTTCAAGGCATACGGAGACGTTCGCTGCCAACCCGCTCCAGACTTCAGTGAATAC
>Ga0210383_10001032_pt1 | contig 25710 bp, 24 predicted proteins | sample IncBWC14OmetaG_FD_160072 | JGI IMG/M metagenome (GOLD analysis project Ga0210383, IMG submission 160072) | Forest soil microbial communities from Barre Woods Harvard Forest LTER site, Petersham, Massachusetts, United States - Inc-BW-C-14-O ... | reverse complement strand
TCCGCCCTCTAGCGCTGGGTTTTCGCGCACTACGCTAGCTCTTCCGCCATCGCTCTGCGCTTATGCGTGGATCGGGCAAGGGTGGCGTCCGTCCGCAATCTAATGTAAATTAAATGCCTACTTGCGTATTCCCCGGTAGCTCAACGGCAGAGCATTCGGCTGTTAACCGAAGGGTTGCTAGTTCGAATCTAGCCCGGGGAGCCAACCTTCTCAATTAGTTAGCGAGCAGTCGTACGCGTGGCGTTTGAGACTGTGCCCAATTTTGTGCCCCATCGTCCTGAATTCCTGCCAAATTTAGCGCGTTGACGGCCTGTCGCTGCGCGATCTGTCCGATGTGTCCGTAACGCCTCGACATGCGCACAGTTGTAGAGGCGCTCCAGCCCATGATCGTGGCCACTACGGAAAATGGAACTCCCGCTTCTAGCATTCGAGTGCAGCCAGTGTGCCTTAGATCATGGAATCGGCAGGTAACACCGGCGCGAGTTTTTGCAGATTCCCAAGCTTCTTTCCAGCGTCCAATCGGATTTGTAGGGTCGCTGTCGTATACGACGGCCACACCATCCCCGGCCGCCCCGTAGCGTTCCGCAGGGAAAACGAAATGACTCGGCAGACGCTCCGGAAAAAGGCTCGCCCAAAAACCGAGGATCGCAACAGCCCGATCATTTAGCGGTAGTAGACGACCTGTGCCGGAGTCTGTTTTGCTTTGTCCTACAGTGAGGGTGCAGGACGTCAGATCAACTTGTCCCCACCGGAGCAGCCGAAGCTCTGAGTAGCGCATGCAAGTGTTTAGGGCGACCAAGACGGCGGGATATAAGGAACGGGAGCGGCTAGCTTGGCAGGCATCCAACAACGCGGCCTCCTCTTCCCGGCTGATGGCTCGTCCGATATCTTCAGGTGTTCGTAGCATCCGCACGTCGGGCTGGATTGCGGCCCACAGGCAATTCTTTCGAAGGATTGCACGCACCGTTCCGACTTCAAGATTGACCGTCTTAGGAGCCGCACCCTGTTCGAGCCGTAACGCCTGATAATTTGAGATATCGTCGGCAGTTATATCGCAAAGTAACATTTTCCCGACGCTTGAATTGAGGTGTTTAAGATTGGCACGTTCAATAATTACGCTTCGTGATGACAGGTGAGCTAGTTTCGTTTTTAGCCACGTTTCAGCGGCTACTGAAAAGGGTTGTGCTGTACGCTGTCTCGGAATTCTGTTGAAGGACTGTTCGATGTCTCTGCGCCGTGCGAACTCCGCTGCCTTCGCGACCGTTTTGCTCGTTGTTTTGGCTGATTCGCGAATCAATTGTCCGGCAAAAAAGAACTTGTACCAAAAAACGCCTCCGCGCTTGTAAACACTCATCGTTGTCTATCCTTTTTTCGCGGGCCGCCCACCTAGCTGGCCATTCTCGCGGGCAATCGCCCGTAATTTCTCAATTCCAAACTTTTTTAAACGGACCTGATAGCTTCGTCGTCCTAATAAGCTCGCGGCTCGACTAGCGGAATTCATTCCCATTCTTATATCCTAAACGTTTAGGTTAGTAAGTCAAGAAAATCCTTAGCCGGTTGCATCTGTATCCCAACTGAGACAACCTGGCTGATTTTCTGTTGATCCGGTGGCGATTGGCGGCCGAATTTGATAGGTATAAAGGTCCTGGAGGTTGAGTTGCGGAAAGGGACGAACTTCTTAGAAGAGAATCCTGAAGCCAAGACCGTTTACGAAACACTTCGGGAAGAGTTGGCTGCGGGTGTAGCTAGACAACTCCAAGCTGGTACTGAAGGTGGCCACGCGACAAAAACCGTGGGCCTTAATTCAACCGGGATAGAGCCGGGCCAACCAGACAACATGGCCCGATTAATCCTGGATCACTATGTCAGCGGGCTGATCAGATTTCGCGATCCGCAGGAACAGACGCATTTGCAGCCCGGCATGGCGAAAGACTTGCGCGACTTATCGCAGTCGCTTGTAGTGATGAGAAGGCGGGCCGGGCGGGTATTGAGCAAACTGCCACCAGGGCCTCGCGGGGCGCTGGCGGTGGGGCAGTGGGACCGGGAGACGGTTAAGCTTACAAAAGAATTGAGTGAAAGGGGCCTGTTGCCCAAGAGTGCGGGAAAATGGAACGTGGTAGACGAAATTATCTGGGGATTTTTGAAATCACTCAAACAAATTACGGGGCGCTATCACTACCCTGAAGTTGCCGAGTTGGTGATGCTTTGCCTAGATGACCCTAAGGATCGCCACAACATCGCTAGCCTGAAAATGATCGTACAACGGCGGAAGCCAAGAGAGATCCAGTTCCGCCAGGCACTTACCGAATTCGGGAAGCAAGAAGAACCGATATCGAGGCCCGCTCGTCCTAGAAGTTCCCCGCAAAAAGAAACGCGCAAAAGGTAACGCAAGAACATCAGAAAAAGTCATTTCGCGTTACCGCGCTCCTGCGTCTGCCCGTGTTTTGATACCAATGTTGGTTAATAAAAACGCCAAGGAGTTAACGGGAAATGCGGACCATTGCTGCGAGTGAAGAAGAACTTTTGACTGCAAGTGAATTTGCCAGGCGCATGAATATCAAGGAATCAACCGTACGAGCGTGGCTGCTTTCTCGAAAAATCTGCAAAATAAAAGTAGGCCGTCGACTGGTCAGGATACCTGCACGAGAAGTTGATCGTATTCTCCGAGAAGGACTCATCCCGGCGCGAGAAGAGCGGCGATGAAAAACATTCCGCAAAACTGCGCGGCATTGTTGGCACGGGGGTTTGCGATTTTTCCCTTGCAACACAAAAGTAAGAAGCCGCTTTCCGCGCATGGATTCAAAGACGCAACCCGAAACGCGGAGCAAATCGCGGCGTGGTCGATAGAGTTTCCGGATTGCAATTGGGGTGTAGCCTGCGGCGAATCGTCAGCGTGCATCGTAATCGATTTCGATAGGATGGCAGCGTTGGAAAAAACTGAACGGGAACACGGAAAATTTCCTGCGACCTATACGATTAAGACTGCTCGCGGCCTTCACCTTTATTTTCGGGACACACGGCCGCGAATATCCACGCGGAGATTTGACGGCGGAGAAATACGCGCTGATGGTGCTTATGTTGTCGCCGAGGGTTCTATTCATCCAACCGGAGTGCAATACAAGTGTGTGTGTGACGTTGAAATGGCCGAATTTCCGGTGTCATTATTGACGAACTTCCGTTCTGATCCTGGAATCAAGGTCGATTCTAACGCCTCGATCACAGAAGGCCATCGCAACGATTCGTTGTTCCACTTGGCGATAATCGCTACGCGAAGTGGCGCAAGTTATCGCGCTGTATCGGCTCTCATTCAAGCCGAAAACCTGCGATGTTCCCCACCACTCAGCGAATCGGAACTCAAGGATATTGCCGACAGCGCAGCCAAATATGTGAGCAGTAAGAATGTGCCCAACAAGAATATTAAGACCGTTGCCAGTGCAGAGCCTGCGCCGACACACGCACAACAAGTTGCCGCTGCTGAAACGCCCCGGATGCTCGAATTCCTTGGCTTAAATGGTGCTCCAGAATGGAATTCAGAACCAATCGATCTCGGCACCCTGCTGGGCGATACCTTTGCATTCATTCAGCGTTTCGTTTCTCTGTCCTCATCGCAAACACTGGTAATCGCACTTTGGATCGTTCACAGTCACGTTTTCGCCGCTGCTGATGCGACTCCCTATCTAGCGATCACTTCCGCTGAGAAACAATCCGGGAAAACGCGCCTGCTGGAAGTGTGCCAACGGCTCGTCGCAAAGCAGTGGATGACCGGCCGGGTGAGTGCGGCTGTTTTAACGCGAAAGATTGATACGGTGCAACCGACGTTATTGCTCGATGAGAGTGACGCCGCATTCTCCGGCGAGAAGGAATACGCTGAGGCCCTTCGTGGAGTGCTGAACACGGGCCATCGTCGCGGAGGAAAGGCATCTTGTTGCGTCGGCCAGGGTGCCGCCATTGGATTCAAAGACTTTTCGACATTCTGTCCCAAGGCCATCGCGGGAATCGGAACGTTGCCGGACACGGTCGCTGATCGGTCCATTCCTATCCGCCTCAAACGCGCCGCGTCCGATGAAAAAATTGAACGGTTCCGGCCTCGGGACGTTAAAGCAGAGACTGAAAGTTTGCGCGGACTTATGGAAACGTGGGCACCAGGAGCCATCGAAATCCTCCGGAATTCTCGACCAGCGCTGCCCGACCAACTCAGTGATCGTCAACAGGATGGTGCGGAGCCATTACTGGCTATTGCCGATCTAGCTGGTGGCGAGTGGCCGAAAGCAAGTCGTCATGCGCTCATTGAACTTTGCGTGGAGGCGCGAGCAACCGATGATTCCAAAGGCGTGAGGTTGCTGGCTGACATCAGAACTATTTTCAACGGTCGCGGTATAGATCGAATTGCATCTGTCGAGCTTGCGACTGCATTAGCAGAGATCGAGACGTCACCGTGGGGGGAGTGGTCGCATGGAAAGCCACTATCGCCCGCTAAGTTGGCCCGACTGCTGGGAAAGTATACGATTACGCCAGCTACTATCCGGATCGACGAAAGAACTCCCAGAGGATATGAACTGAAGGATTTTCATGATGCGTTCCGGCGGTACCTGCCTTCCGAAGTCGCTCCTATTTCCCCGCCCCCCGACGCCCAAAGTGCAACAACGCCACAAGGCAATGCTGATGCGGGTCCTAGCGGCTTTTCGAAGTGCAACGCCAATCCGGTGTTGCGTTTCAAGAAACTCGAAATCGCTAATAAAAAAGGGCCTTGTGGCGGTGTTGCGGTTTCAAACGCCCCCATAGAGGAGGAACTATGACAATAGATCGAATCCTCGATGAAATGCAGCAGATCGGGGCGACACTCCGGCTAGATGGTAAGAAGGTCATGCTTGGTTTTCCGGAACACGAATGCCGAGAAAAGTTGGCAGAGCATGTGTCATTTTTGCGGATGCGTCGGGAGGAAGTGGCTGAGCTTCTACGGCGGCGCACGCATGAATCTGACGAGCGCTGCCCAGTGGAGTACGACCAGTACGCTGCACGAATGCAGAGGGCACTCGCTGAAATAAACGGTGCGGCTTTTCCGACAGGAATGATTCTCTGCTCGATAAGACACAGCGAGAACTCTACGTGGAACTGACTTCGCGGATTCCCGACGAGATTGACCGTCTCTGGAACTGTTACGTCCCGCTCGACCGGTTCCAGGTCGTCCTGGATCGCTTGATCAACTTTTCCGCGAATGCTGCCAACTGTACCGGGAGGCGCTAGATGCCCAAAATGGCGTAACAAAACACACTTGAATAGGAAGCGCCGGTTGCGCGCAATAGAGCCAGTATTGATGCTGAATAGTAAGCATTGAGCAGAATTACAAAACCCCATTTGGGATGGATTTGCGCATTCAATCATATGGTCGAACATCTTGGCCGGATGCGTAAAAGTACGGCCAGGAGGCGGTCTAACGCCTATTTAGCTGTGGTTTTTGATCCATTTTCAGTTTTCTGGCGTGTTGCGAAGTAGCCGCTTAAAGCACCGGCAATGCGCTACTTCGTGTACGCCGCGCGATCCGCAGAAACCCGCAATTTGTGGCGCTACTCGACTGGCGGCCTTGAGAGTTGAGGAAGTGCAATAGAGGAAGAAAATGAATAGAACAAAACAACCTGAGCGGCGATGGTTTAGCGTTGCTGAATTTTGCGCAAAGTACGGGGTTTTGCGAGGGACGGCGCGTCGTTGGGCTAGGCAGGGAAAGGTAAGTTCAATTCGCGTCCCAGCGGTTCCGCGCGGCAGAATCTATATTCTGGACCCGCAATGGACCCAGATCGATGCTCCGACAACCGGCGATCCGTCCGACTGGTATTGCTGCTTGCGGCAGTGCGAAGTCGCGACGCTGCTCGGTGTCACCGCGCGCGGACTTCGTTACATGGAAAGCGCCGGAAAGGCGCGTTACCGGCTTGTTGGGCATCGAAAACTATATAGCGTCTCGGAAGTACGCAGATTAATAACACAACGCGTACTCGGTCATAATCCCACTAACCAGCGGAAAAAACGCCACGGGATGCTCCGTTGGGCAACCTGGCAACTTGCACAGAAATGACACCTTTTTTCTGCTTGACCTACGCTAAGAGCCAGATTTTCGGCCTTAACGCGATTTCGCAGCTTAGTTATTCGGCAGGGAAACGCGAGGCAGCGCTAACCAGCATGGCCTATATGTGTGCCAAGCGGGACTTCGCGGCGCTTTCAATTTACATTGCAGACTTAAGCAGAAAATGTACGGCTTCCGTGCAACAAGGCATGAACTAGCGGCCAAGTCCATTTTCGCGGCACTTTAGGCGGTTAAATAAATTCTGTCTAATGCGGCCCGAATCAGCGTCATATCGATAGATTTTGCCTTTAGCCCGCCTGATTAACCCAATCAATTAAGTATTGACACTTAAAAATATCGGTATTATCTTGTGAGTTACTTAAGTTAACCTTAATGAAATAGCACTCGGATGGCCGCGCGGCTCGGTGGGCGTGGTGGCTCAGCGGAGGTGTAACATGGCAGGAAATATCGTTCGTGTTGCTGCTCTCCTGTTTTTATGTTCTAGCATTTGCACCGCACAGTCCGGCTCTGGTTCGAAGCCGCCGTCATCGGGTCCCGGTAGTAAGCCAGCGAAGAGCTCGCCTGCGACGGCTTCGCAGTCCAGTTCGCCGACGCAGAAGTCCAACTCCAACACAGAAACGTTTAAGGTAACCAGTCCTATAAGGATCCTGCACGAGGAACTAGGGAACGATCTGACTACGGAACCGTATAAGTCTGGAGAGATTAATTACAAGTCCTCCATGTCCGTGGGGGGCGTGAAAGGGGTGGATGCAGAATCTCTACTGAACGATTTGAATATCGCCCATGGCCAGGACGTAACCGACAAGAGAATAACGATCATCCATGTTCTAAGGTGGAAGGATGACAACCACACTACCGTGAGTTTTCAGAAGTGGTATGTGTACGATCCAGCCCCACCTAAGTCCGACTTCTATGTAATATCGAAGCAGAAAATATTCGAAGGCACTAATATCGCCGGGCGCAAAAACTTTAGATTCGTATACTTACATTTTAACGCAAATTTCGAAGTTGATGCTGGCACAACGGACGAGTCTATCAAAAGCGATTGCTTGCCTCCCACGACTACACCGATGATCGATTGCCTCAAGTACCCTGTTTCATACACTATCGCCGTCTCTAAGAAGCAAACTCAGTTCATACAGGACTTAAAGACCGTTTTGGGACTAGTTCTACCAGGAGCTGGGGGCGGTGGTCCCGACAAGGCCGTTCCTAAGGTAACTGGCTATTGGTCTATGTCGGAATTCAGTTCCCAATACGAGACGTCGACCATAACAATTACCCCGTCGATGAATTCATCGGCTAAGCCCACACAGGGCACACAACCGGGTCAAACGGGACAAGATACAGCTGCTGCGCAGTTGTCACCTAATACATACACAAACGAAAAGCCATCTTACATCGGATTGAGCTTCGCGATTCCAGTGACGAGCTACAAGGACATAACGTTTCAGTCGAGCAGCGGAACGCTGGTACCTAAGAGCATCACCCAGCAGAACGTATACGTAAACTTCGACTTCTATTATCCGGCTGCACAACCAGGCCTGGCAGCTTTACGTTGGATTCCACACCCCTTCGTGGGATTACCGATTAAGGGAAAGGTACTCCAACACACAATGGCGGGCGTCGCCTTTGGACTGCCGTGGTGTGAACCATTCGCAGGGCTTGTTTTTGACGTGCAGAATGCTTCTGTTGATAATGTAAAGCAAAAAACAACGCTGAAAGGCGTCTTCGGCTTTAAAGTTTCCGTAAGTTTAGTCGCGAAAGCCCTGATGAAGAAGTGACCAGGTTGTGCGGCACTTTGAACTACTTAAGACTATCGGTATTGTTTGCGCCGTCGGTGAAAACACCATCCGTCACATAGAACCGGTGGAATGGGGGACTAGGAAATGCCAAAACTAGCATTCAACATGCAAACCCAGCAGCAAACGAACTGGTGCTGGGCTGCGGTGTCAGCTAGCATCTCTAGCTATTTCGGTAATCCGGCAGGTCCCTCAGGCGGACCGTGGCAACAATGCGAGGTGGCAAACTGCGCTCTCAACCAAGTCAGCTGTTGTGCAAACGGAAATACCCCGTTGTGTAATGTCGATTGGTATCTGGATCAAGGCTTGACTTGCGTCAAACATTTAGCCGGACCAGTAGTTCCTGGGCCTAGTCCATATTCGTATGTTCAGCAGGAGATAAACTCCAATCACCCAGTGGGAGTGCGAATTGGATGGTACGGGGACGGCGGGCACTTTGTAGCTCTCAGCGGCTGGGACGACAGCAGCGGCACACAGTTTGTAAACGTTGAGGATCCGTGGTACGGCCCGTCAACGTACGACTATAATACCTTCTCGACTGCCTACCAAAGTGGTGCAGGGGGTTGGACTCATACTTACCCTGTTGCCTAGCGGCAACGAAGGAAGAATTAGACATGGCAATCCAAAATCCAGAACCTCCGGAAGCATCCGAACAAGAGGCTATGAGAGGCCTACAGCAACTGCGAAAAGATAAATTCTCGGCTGACGTAATGGGTGGCGCAGCACCGGTACTATCTGATGCGCATCAGGTTTTCACCCTGGGTCCAAGCGAGATAAATGCTGGGGCCGGATTAGATGCCGCGAAAGCGGCAGGCTGGCGGTACTTGATAGGGCAACCTGCGTCAGTCCCTGCCGGTGGTTCGTCGGTTGGCCCCCTGGCGGTCGCAGAAGTATCCGACCAAAACGGTGTCTACAAGTTTGCGCAGCGGCAGGAGGGATGGCTTGCGAAGCAAACTCGGCAAACGATGGATATTGCCGCAAAACTTCCAGCGGTTAATTCCGGAGCTTACGAAATTCGCATGCTGCGACTTCCAGCCATCAGCCGCATTGACGCCCTCTGGCTCAAGAATAAAGGTGCCGGTTCAGACTTAATCATCCCGATAGCGTCGAATAGCCCTGACCTCGTTGCTGGGAAGTCGTATACGTCGGACAACTTTCTAACTTTGGTACGAGCATTGGCGAAGAAGCCAGTTTTCGACAATAGCCCTAAGTCTTCGGAAAGTTCAAGCCGTTGAATTGTTTATGCATCGTTCATTAGCTGCGCTTTTTGTTGGGACCTTCTTGGCATCGACGGCGGCAGCGCAAACATTTACGATAGCCAACTCTACGGTTGGGCCGACGGCAAACGGGAATAATGTAGATGTGATTATAAGAGTCGATTCCAACGGTAAAGATTCACGTGGAAAGTTACCCCTATCCGTTTCGGATCTAAGTAAGATGGTCGGTGGAGCGATTGAGCAAGTCGGAGGACCAAGTTATTTAGAGGGGAACGCCAAAAAGAGTTATTGGCGTACAACTTGGCAAATCGTTGGTTTGCGCCCAGGGGCCACGGAAACTCACCTTCTATTATTAAAACTAGGCGATTCGACGGATGTGCTTCCGCTTACCTTTCGAGGACCTGCAGACTTGCAAGTGTCGATAATCGGTCCTGGGATTCCTACCAGGCTTTCTCGGTCCCGCACCTCGCAATTCCAGCTGTCCAGCACAGGAGTTCTCACCCACGTCATACTGACGCAAGTTACCTTGGTTGAGGAGAAGACTGGCGAGCCGCTTCCGCTAAACAAGTTCGCCTTAATCGACACATCTGGGCTCAGTTCTCCACCTCTCGACGGTCTGACACTCAAAGAATCGGCGCAGCCTTTGTACCTTCGTGTGTCGGATGAGTTCTCCAAACCCGGAAAATTTACTGGCAACATTGGCCTAGGCTCACGAGAAAAATCGGATCTTGGAACCTTTTCTTTGACGGTGTATTCGACATCCCGAAGAGACAAGATTTGGGGACTGTTATTTCTATTCTTAGGCTTACTAACCTTTTTTGTAATTTCTGTGTGGGTAAAGGCACGAAGTCGGTGGATTCTTGCACTACTGCCGGCAGTCCGTCTTCGCGAAGAAGCCTCGCAACTACTTTTAATAACCGAAGGTGTACAAAAAGAAACAGGTTACATTTTTCCCGTCCTACTGGATCCCCCTGGTAATCCAGGCTCTTTGCGGAATATTCTATATACATTGAGCGACGAAAAACTAAAAGAAGCTGGTTTTTTACCTTGGAAGTTCGCGATACCTTTTACGACCCAAGATCTATCGATACAATATCAGTCTTTCCTCCTTGCTACTGGAAATCAAGTTTCCTTGATCGGCATCATCGTCCGATGGGGGTTGGCTAGTGTTAAGACGATGTGGCCCCAGGTGGTGAAATTGAACTTGCAAGCAACGGGAAAGACGGCTTTGGGTGACTTAGATAATTTGGGTTTGTTCTCCGGCCCTCCTAGTTTAGTGACGACCCAAATACAGACCATTGTCAGTACGTTGGCGACCGCCATATCAAACGCCGGTGGCGCGGGAGGTGGGCAACCCATCGGCACTCATGGAATTGCAGGATCACAACAGCTGACTGTCGAGCTTGAGAAGTTGAGCGTTTTTGTTTGGGTTGCGTGGGCAGTTCTAACGTTAGCTGTCGGGTACTCTGCCCTGGTCTGGTTTAACGACGGTTTCGGTACTGGCCAAGATCTTGTCCAGTGCTTTCTGTGGGGTGCTGGAATGCCTGCCGTGGGTCAAGGATTCGGAGCGCTCTCTGCAGCGTCTGTTACGTCGGCATTCTCTTTGCAAATATCACGTTAGCTCCTTGTTTTGCGCCTATTCTTTTGGCATTTTGAATCATCCAGAATCTCACCGATAAAATTCGAAACAACGAAACAACCAGAGGACCGCGCTGATTAATGAGCCTCCTGTTCGGGCTATTTACGGACTGGCGAGATTTTGTCTAGCAGGTCGACCAATGAATTGGCATCACGGGTCACCGGCTGGCCGCGCTCGACGACATCCCTTGCGCTGACCGTCTTGCCATATAGGGCCATATTTGCATCGTCATCGGGTTCTAGTGACGCTCCTTCTAGTGCGACGCCTGCAAACAACCCCTTGGTTCGCGAAAAGGTCAAAACGTCCACATGCATAGAAGCGGCATTGTAGCCCCTTGCCTGAGCTCCGGTGGGACCGGCGGCAGCAGCGGCATTTGCTCCTAGCTTCGTCTTTCCGTTCAAGATTTGGTCAGCGCCTATTTTGTTCATGACAACCAACACGAAATCAGTCGACGTGGAACCCAGCTGCACGCCGATGCTTCCTTGGTCAAGCTTGTACATTGCCGGGGCTCCCCATTTGCTATCCATCTTGGATCCCGTTCGACAAACCAGCACACCTCGTCCATAACTGCCGCCGATTCCGATGGCCAGTTTCTTGACGCTGGGAAAGACGAGTACGCAATCGGCTTGGTCGAGGATGCTCACGGGTAGGCCTTTATCTCCGGAGACGATTTGGCGCAAGACGGTTGCTGAATTTGCCAAACGCTCAGCTATAACCGTCGGGGTTCCTCCATTGCCGCCCCCGGTGTCTTGAGGGCGAGTTCCAGAGAATCCTGCGAAACAAGCGAGTGCCGCAACTAGCGTCAACTGGCCATGCAGACCCTTTCTCGTGATCATGGTAGTGACTCCTCACGGTGGGTAACAAACCGATCAATCCATCTTGTGATGTTCAGAATGATGGCTGCGAGAATGAATTGGACGAGAAGCTCCGTATAGTAGTGAAAGTGTAAAATAAACAAATGGATGAAATAGGCGGGAATGATAACTGCAATTAACGAAAAAAATATATTCTGTACAGGATGTGAAATAAAGCGCCAGGACATCCAGAATACGACTGCCAACCACACGATGCCGATAATGAGTTGCCATATCTTCGGGAGCGGTTTGTAAATTCGATTCTGCAGGAGTGACTCAATATAATTAGCTTGCAGAATTACGCCAGGCACGTTTCCAACAACGCTTGCGTGGACATCTCCGCTGACGCCCGCCTGCCCAATTAAAACGATTTTCCCGCCGAACATCGTCTGGGGATCTAGGCGACGTTTTTCAACCGAGTTGCAAGTACTCAGCGAATAATCACCTCCACGTGCCGAACATATGACATCGATCGCACGAGTGATCGGTAGATCTTCCTCTTTCAGAAAACTCGTATAAGGATGAACTTGGGTGCTCGCATTGGGTGAGTCTTCTGGACCAAGGGCACCTACACTTTTCAGAATTTTGCTTTTGGGATCGAACGCCCGCACTGCAACTATTGAAAGGGAATCAACCCGGCGAGGTTGCCCAGGTTCACTGACCGTTGCAAAGCTGTCGTAAACCGGCCAGCTCAATGGGATCTTTCTATTGTCAGAATTTAGTTCGACCACGCCTTCATTTGTTGTCGCTTTCCCTGCCCGGGTAGGATGGGTCCTCGGCTTCAAAACCAGCTCCGTGGACATGAGACTTGGTTGCCGGTTACTGATATCTGCGAATTCTGCTGGCCAGGCCGTTAAAATCTCAGAAGGATTGAACGATCCGAGGCCGGACACGACGGGAACTCGCGCTGAAAACCGACCTAGCTCATCCCACAGGTCCCTAGATTCCACGTCAGGACAGGCTTCGGGATCGAACCACATATCCAGTACAACAACCTTAGGTGCAAAATCTGAAAGTGCATCCAAAAGTTGAGCTAAATAAACTCGCCGTTTGCAAGCCACCGGGATCTCTTTCGCGCAGGAGACACTGGTTTGCCCAATTGTCTTCGGCATGTCCTGGCCGACAATGATAACCGCGACGTACTTAGCAGGAGGCTGTGGCTTACCAACAGCATGCTCATACCAGAAATCCGGGGAGAAAATCCTAAGATACGCTTCTTGCGGCGAATTCTCTGGCGTAGGAGATCTATCCTCAGCTCGGCTCACAAGAACAAGCACGAGAAGAGCCGCTAAATAACTTAGAAAACCCAACACGTTATGTTTCGTTACCGAGTTCCGGCTAACCCTACGATGACGTTTGGACGAACTGGAGCTGGCGCCATGCATGTAATCGTAATGTCGGACCCTTAAAGATGAAAAACTTCGGAAATAGTACCACCATAGTCAATCGGCTGAAGGTGTAATTTATGTTAAGGACAGATTACCCTCTTTGCTTTCAAAGGAAGGGAAGCTTAGAGCCGACCGAGTTGATGGGGAGTCCGATTCGGTGCATCCCAAAGAAATGTTAGGTCCTTCTCGCTCGCGACTCGGGCGCGTCAAGTGGCCAGTTTTATCGGTTCTGGCGACCGTTCTAGACTGTCCCACTTGGGACAATCGCATCACACCGTTTATTCTGAAAACTGAAACTTCTGGCGAAAGAACGACACTGAGACGCCTCGGACAGTGGGAATTGTGATGAAGTTTCTGACTTGGAATTGCAATATGGCGCTCCGAAATAAGCTTCAGGCACTTCATGCTCTGGGTGCCGATATCATGGTGATTCAAGAATGCTCACGGCCCGACATCAATAAAATCGCTCGTTCGGAAGGATGGTCTTCTTGGTTTGTCGGCGATAATCCAAACAAGGGACTTGCAGTGTTGGCCAAAGCACCGTGGATTATTCGTAAAGCACGAGTCCTCAAACCAAAATGGACGGGTAAGCTTACAATCGACGGGCCTGCGCTTATCGAGTTGTTCCCTGTCTGGGCGCACAGGAGCGAAAGTCCCGCCGCCGAATACATCGAACAGGTTCATCTTCTGCTGGACATTATTGAGCGGGCTTTGGTTTCACCGTTCACAATCGTCGCAGGAGACTTCAACAGCCATTCAAGATGGGATAGAAGTTATCGGATCAAGAATCACACCGCTGCTGTTGAGAGATTTCACAAACTAGGATTGAAAAGCGCCTACCATGAATTCTCGGGAGACCTTCAAGGGGCTGAAGAAAAATGCCCTACACATTGGCACCTAAAGAATAAGAATAAGCCGTACCACGTCGATTACATATTTCTAGGTCGCGATCTGTTGCCAAAACGTAGGGCCGTAGTTGTTGGTGGCTGCGATGACTGGCTTTCCTTGAGCGATCACGCTCCCCTGCTCGTTGAAATTGACCTGTAGGTGATGCAGTAGCAGACTAACGGCGATTTATAATCACAGCTTAAAGAAGGAGAAAACGAGAAAATGAATTCCACTCGTACACGCAAAAAGCCTTCAATCAGGGCGCTGACAATTCGTCAGCCGTGGGCAGAATTGATCCTGCGAGGTCGAAAGCCCTATGAGTTGCGAAGCTGGAGGACGAACTACCGTGGACCATTGGCGATTCACGCCGCGATGAAGGTGGACGCCGAGAACGCAAGGCAATTGGGCCTAAATCCAGAAAAATTAATAACAAGTTCCTTCGTCGGCGTTGCTGTTTTGTCGGATGTCAGACCGTACACGAGAGAAGACGCGAGGCGGCTCAAGAAAGGGCGGGCCGGTTTTGGATGGTTTCCATACAACTTCTCATGGGTTCTGAAGAAACCACGTCGCATTTCGCCGATCAAAGCCAAAGGGCAACTTGGCCTGTTCAAGGTTCCAAAGGCAGTAGAAAGACAAATCAGTAGACTCATTTCTCGAACACGATAAACGCCCGGTCGATATCGCCGCTCAGCTTCTTATCGAGAGTGTTTCGAATGCCACTCGAAGTATTTTCGTTGTCGGGTTTCTACCGAAATCCGTCGTCCTCGAAGAGCGCTTAAGATTGCGCTGAGCCGTGAACGCCGAATCGGATCATCGACGCGAACGACTAGTTCACTGGAGCAAACCGCTACGTGACCGCGTTCGAATAGGGCATCACAACCAAGGATGCACATCGGAACAATGTTCGCCCAGTCTCTCCGTTCTTTCTCCGTACATTTTGCGCGTCGTTTAATGTGGGCGGTTACTAATAGTTCGACGCTGAGCTTTTCACCACACAAAAAGCACCGCCCGTAATCATTGCCTCCAAGCAGATGTTTTCTCAGGAATGCTTGTTCCTTTCTGGCCAATACTCGACGTTTCTCATCAAGCTGACCGAGAATAGTCAATTCCTTCCGTGGGCCTGCCGGCTTTTCACTGCCGTTAACAGCGGCATCGTTCGGCAGCCGTTTTCCAGTGATCAGCTTGTAGAGTGCTGGTGAGATTTCGTCAGAAACCGTATTGTTATTCCATTTTTTTTGAGGGGGAATCTTCTGCCGTTCGCGAGAAATACCCCAGTCAACGGGCACGGTGTGATGGTAATGGTGTTTTGCATTCCAGCGGTACGGCCCCGTCACGGTACCGACGCGCAGCACAACCGAATTGCCTCTGTTGGCAATCACTTTGTCTCCGAACTTCAAATTCCTCAACGTCCAGAGTTGCCAAGCTGTCTTTGACGCTGCACCCGGCGCTCGTCCGTGATATTGCTTCCGGTTAACCGCAGCCCGAAGTTCGTCCTCTGAACTAAAATTTCTGAGGTCACCGACCTTGCCCCAGCCGACGCAGATATGGGCGTTCTCAAGACAATCGTTATCTTTCCAGTACCTGGCTCCTTGTCCCGGCGCTATTTTTACAACTGTCATTGGATTTTCCTTTGGTGCCGCAGGTTCTAGCTCTAGGAACAAAAGACCGGAATCTCGCGATAGCGCCCGGAGACGCCATGCCAATCATAATTGGTTTGATTCAGGTCTTCAGATCGGAGGCAATCTGGGCGAACTGATCGAGTGCGGCTTGGAGGTCTTCGGCAATCTCAATCGCGATCACATCCGGATCGGGCAGGTTGGCCGAGTCTTCTAGGCTTTCGTCTTTCAGCCAGAAGATGTCGAGGTTGACCTTGTCACGCTTAAGAAGGTCTTCGTATGAGAAGGACTTGAAGCGTTCGGTCTCTTTACGCGTGTGGCGGTTCTCTGGGTGGTAGCGGGCGACGAAGTCATCCAGGTCGGCGCGTTTCAGCGAATTCGTTTTCAGCGTGAAGTGCTCGTTAGTTCGAAAGTCATAGATCCAAAGCTTCTTGGTCCAGGGAGTTTCGCTTGCGGGTTTGCGGTCGAAAAAGAGGACGTTCGCTTTTACACCCTGTGCGTAGAAAATCCCCGTCGGCAGCCGAAGCAAAGTATGGACATCGCATTCGTGCAGGAGCTTCCGCCGCACTGTTTCTCCTGCGCCACCTTCGAAGAGGACGTTGTCCGGCACCACAATCGCCACACGGCCATGAATCTTCACCAACGACTTTACGTGCTGTAAGAAATTAAGTTGCTTGTTGCTGGTCGTAGCCCAAAAATCATCGCGAAAATATGTCAGCGCTTCCTTTGTTTCTTCTCCCTCTTCACCGATCACAGTAATGCTCGATTTCTTTCCGAAGGGCGGGTTCGTCAGAACAACATCGTAAAAAGTGGAAGGAGTCTGGGCGAGAGCATCAATCCCATCCCGAATCGGAGAATCTTCTCCACCGATCCCGTGGAGAAAGAGATTCATCACGCACAGGCGGGCTACAGGAGCCACAAGCTCGGTGCCAGACAGGGCTTTGTGACGAAGAGTCACCTTCTGAGTTTTATCCAGCTCGTAATGCTGGCTAACGTAATCGTATGCGGCCAGCAAAAAACCTCCAGTCCCGCAGGCTGGATCATTCACCGTCTCTTTGGGTGTCGGCTGAACCACATCCACGATGGCCTTGATCAGCGCACGCGGCGTGAAATACTGTCCCGCGCCTCCTTTCACGTCCGCAGCGTTCTTCTCCAACAACCCTTCGTATGCGTCGCCCTTTACGTCTACATCCAGACTCATCCATTGCTCTTTGCCGATCAGGTCAGTGATGAGCCGTTTCAGTTTGGCGGGATCCTGAACCTTGTTTTGCGCCTTTCGGAAAATCACGCCAAGCATCGAATTCCGCTTACCGAGTTCTGCAAGGACATGACGGTAGTGAGCTTCCAGAGCATCGCCGTCTAAGCGTTCTAAGCTTATCCAATCGAGGTCTTTGGGAATCAGTCGCGGACGGCTATATGGCGGCTTCATCTGCTCGTCGGCCATCTTCAAGAAAAGCAAAAACGTCAGTTGCTCGACGTAATCCCCATAGGAAAGGCCGTCATCCCGCAACAGTCCACAGTAGTTCCAGAGCTTCTGAACTATAGCTGGTGATCCGTTGGGCATTAGTCCCTTTCCACACAATTCTGAATGATTGCATTCATCTTGCGTCGATAGCATTTCCACACATCTTCTTGCCAGCGGGAGGTTTCCAGGGTGTGGCAGTAGTCACGGAGTGAAGCATCCAGTCGGTTGATAAATTTCGTTGCCTGAATCGTCTTCGTTTTTGGGTCAAAGTACGGCATTCCCTTACTCCTTGTTATCTTCCAGCCATTCTTGGTCTCACCCTGATGTAATATTCCACAACGGACATCGTAGTAGAACCCCGCAGCGAATGCGCGTAAATCCTCAAAGCTAGCCGTGCGATTGAAGTACTCGTGAAACAACTCCTCGCCTGGCCCGGCACCATTGGATGATTTCCAACCCCTGCAAAAGCATTCGAGTGTCTCGATGAGCAAACTCGCGCACGCCATGATGGCGAACCCATTTTTCTTCCCGTATGTTACTGGCTTGATGTAGCGTTCCGAAAGGCGCTCATAGATAAAAGCAGCCAGCCCCTGGCGATCTTGTGAACGTTCCATCTCGCGATATTTTTTAATGGTCACGTATCTTGAGAGCCGGATCGACCCATCCGGAGACGAAACTTGGCTTCTAGAGTTCAACCCAGCGACTCCATTTACAAATCAGGTCCATGTTGACCGCCTTGGCACTTCGGGCATTTCCTCTGGAAGTTGTCGCTCCCATTCGAGCCATATTGATGACCGCAAAGCTGGCACCTCAGTTCGTAGACAAATTGTCCGTGGTCGGTTCCGGCTTTGCCGGTGTTGCGGATTACCTCCTGATCGTGGGGATTAACGAAGCCAGGCTCAGTTGTGTTTTTATCACGCGGCATGTGTCGTCTCCTTTTTCCGCCTTCGCACCGGTGCGGCGGGAGCACTTTTGTACATCGTAGTGTGAGCCGCACGGATGCGCTCTAAAAGGGCGCTGGCTGGCTCGTCGTTTGAATCTTGCAGGACGAGCTTGCCTTCGAACGCTCTCTTCAACACTGCCTGACGTAATCTGGCGGCCCGGTTTAGGCTCGCCTGAATCTCCGCTTCAGTCTCTTCGATGACTGACGTCCGTCTTTCCACTTCACTGACAATGCGTTTCTGTTCTGACAGAGGCGGCAATGGAAACACGAGCGCCATGAGGATGTAATTGTTAAGAAAATTTCGCGTACTCCCTGAACACAGCTCGGATACTTGATTCAGAACATGGGGATGGCCATTAAATAGCAAGCCGAAAAACTCCGGAATCATCGCCTGACGGGCTAGCCGAATCCTCATGAGATTTGTAGAAATCCTTGCGTCACCAATTCCAGCCGGAACTACGCAGACTTCACCGACAGTCCCAGATCTTGAAATCAAAACATCTCCGGGCCTTGCATCATAATCAGCTAGTTCTTTTGCTTTTTTCCCCGATATGTGAATTTTGCTACCTCGAAGAAAGCGCATCCGATCTATATTCTCTATACCGAAGACGGGCACTCCATCGCTCTGATGCTCGTGTTTCTTTAATAAGCTGCCGAATGGTCCCGTTTTTACGCTTCCACGATCTGCTGGAATCAGGTTTGAAAGTTTGGACCAGCACCAGCCGACTGGCAAGATCGGTAGACTAGCAACTTTTGGTAGAACGTATTCTTTGTACTTCACTTTCCAGCCCTTCGGAGGTTCCTTGTTTATCGCAGCGAACTTACTAAGCTGCGCGGCCTCCCAGCGCGAGCGGTGTTCTATGGAAGTTTTTTCAAGGAGTTCCGAGGCAGGTTCATAGAAGCGACCTTCGCGGCGGGCGAGTTCAGCTTCGGTGGGGACCAGGCGTCCTTCGCATGCTGCTTTCAGGATGGCGGTACGGTAACGCTTCAAGTTGACTTGAATGCGCTTGAGCGCGACGACTGCCGCATCGAGCCGCGTGAATTGCTTCTCAATTTCAGCTACGATTCGACGTTGTTCTGGAATTGGCGCAACCCGAAGCTCTATTTGCCCGAGTAATCTAAGGTAGACACCCTTCTGGGCAGTGCCTCGGGACTGATTCGTAAGCTGCCGTTGAACATCCGGTGACTGTAGCTGATACATACAAAATTGCGGAGTGAGCGCAATGGGTTTTAGGACGGCTACGCTTCTCTGTAACGCGAAAGGTTCTGTTGCCTCAGGCACAATTGCAGCTCGCCCGATGGTTCCTACGATTGTCAGGAGTACGTCGCCCGCCGAGATTTTCGTGCGTGCGTGCTCAGTCACAAACGCTTCCTTTGAGATGTACCGGAAATCGTCAAATACGATCCGACAGTTATTGACGTTGCGGGCGCTAAGCATTGGTACGCCGCTCGGTTCACCCTGAGGGGGATTATGCGATCCGTCGACAATCTTCTGACACAACTCCGCCAAGGGTGCTATCGTCCACTTCCCTGGAAGTCTCTCCGTCATGCCGCAAGCGTCTCATTTAGCTGGTCGAGAATCGGCTGCAAATCCGCACCAAAGATTTTGTGGGCTTTACCGAGACCACCCCACTGCGAAAATGGAGACAGTTCGAAGTCGTCCGGCTCAATCGACACGCTCGCGGCAATGTGGTCCCGGATTGCGGTTAGCCACTGCCTCTGCTCATCGGTGAACTTCCGGCCCCGCTTTTCCTGATCTGAAAGCCATTTATCGAAGCGGGCGAAGACGACATCCCTAAAAGGACGAAGTTCGTTTTCCTGGTGAACCGCGAAACGAACAAGCGAAACCACGTCGGTCATCAGTTTGGTCGCGCTGCCACGAACTTTCGATTTGTCGAGCATTTCGTAGGCTTGCCAGACTCTCTCGGGAACTATCGGAACAATTCCTGGTTGCTTAGGGCGCTCAATTGCCCGAGCTAACTCTTTCAATAGTTCGTGCGTGAGACTCTGCTTGTAAGGGCGACTGTAGAGGATCTGAAGTGCCATTATTTCATCCTTGTTGTCTTCGATGAATTTCTCGAAGGATTTTACAAGATTGGCAGCTCGGTCCCGGCCATCCTTGGAAACTCCCGCCATGAGAAGTTGGTCCTGGCTAACGGTATCTATAACTTGCTCGAATGATTTCTTCAGGTCCACCAGCCGTTGCCGAAGTTTGGGATTCTTGGCAATAGGCTGGGCCGCCTGCGCTAACAATCCCAGCGAAACTTTTGCGATTTCCTCTGGAGTGGGTTCCTCTTTGCCGCTCGAATTTTTGGCGGCTTTAAGTTGTTCATCGGGGTCTAACGCCTGAACAATACCGTTGGCAATGTTCGCAATCGTCTGATTGCCCGAGATTCCCTTAAGTTCCTCCCTATCCTCCTGCGAAAGTTGCCGATCCAGCCGGGCGAGCCGCGAGGCTATCGAACTGAGGACGTCCGTTTCGCGATTCCCAAAGGCAACAAGTTCCATGAGTTTTTCGAGAGAAACATTCCGCTTTCGCTCCAGCGGCTTTGTTTCGTTCATTTCATTAGGATCAATTCCAATGGCATCCACGATCACAAAGCGATCTTTGGCGGAGGCGTCCGGCGTGACCTGTTTCAATTCGGTTTCTGTCACTACGCGAGCGCCGCGCCCTTTCATCTGTTCGAAAAGCGTCCGGCTCTTTACAGTGCGCATGAAGAAAACGATTTCGAGTGGCCGAATGTCCGTCCCGGTCGCGATCATGTCTACGGTGACGGCGACGCGAGGAAAATAACTATTGCGGAACGAGGAAAGTAAATCCTCGGCTTTGATTCCGCTGTTTACCCAGGTCACTTCCTCGTACTCCGTACCGTCCTCTCGTTGCTTTTTATTGGCAACGCGGGCGGTGCCGGTGCGATACGTAATCTTCTGAGCGAAATCGTTGCCCTTGCCAAACTCTTCGCGAACGATCTGGACGATGTCCTCGGCGTGGGAATCATCCTTCGCAAAGATGAGTGTCTTAGGAACATCGGTTCGCCCGGGGAAAATCTCCGTGAATAAGCGATCCTTAAACGTGCGAATGATTGTGCGTATCTGATCCCTTGCAACGACGCGGCGGTCGAGTTCATCGGCGTTGTACGGGATGTCCTGATCAGCCTTCGCGAATCGAACGCGCCGGGTCTCGCGGTCACGAAAATCCACGTAGTAACCGGCGTTGATTGTGGAGCCGTGTTCGCTGATCATTGTGCGGATCGTATAAAGATCAAAATCTACGTTCACGCCATCGGCGACTGCCTGTTCAAAGTTGTACTCCATTACCAAGTTCTGATTGAAAAAGCCGATAGTCTGTTTCGATGGGGTGGCAGTAAGGCCGATGATAGAAGCGTCGAAATATTCGAGGACCTGCCGCCATAGATTGTAGATGGAGCGATGGCATTCGTCGGTAACAATGAAATCAAATGTCTCAATTGGGATGTTTGGATTGTATGCGACCGGCGGCGGCTCACGTTGTAAGGTTTCCAGAGTAAATCCGGCCTGTTCTTCCAATGCAGGATCAAGTTCCTCTTGTCCCTGAAGCATGGAGTAAAGCCGCTGAATCGTGGAAATGCAAACCTTACTGACCTTGTCGAGTTTGTTGGATTGCAAATGCTGGACGTTATAAAGTTCTGTGAAAAGGCGTTGCTCCTCCGGTGTGCGAAAATTCTGGAATTCTTTGAGAGTTTGGCGTCCCAGGTTGGCGCGATCTACGAGAAAAAGTATCCGGTGTGCGCCGCCGTGCTTTATGAGCCGGTAAATGGAGTTGCAAGCTGTGAAAGTCTTGCCGCCACCAGACGCCATCTGGATCAATGCACGCCGTTTTCCTTGCCCTAGGGACAATTCCAGATTCTTTATCGCCTTAATTTGCGCTGGCCGCAGACCTTGCTCCGCCAACGGAGGCATTTGACGAATACGGGCCTTAACCGTGGAGCCGGGATTGCTGATCTCCTCACTAAGCCATTCACCTAAAGTTTCCGGGCGGTGGAAGGAAAAGACGTTGCGGCTCGCGGCGTCAGGTTCTAGAAGGTTTGTGAAGCGGGTTTCTACGCCGGTACTTTGATAGCAAAACGGCAGCGGGCGCCGTGGCGCGGGAAGGGCGTCCGGAAGTCCCTCGCTGTATTTTGCCGTCTGAATTTCGAAGCCAGTAAGTGTGCTTCCTTCTTTTTTAGCTTCTATGACCCCAAGAGCTTGACCGTCCACATACAGAAGGTAATCCGCCTCTCCAAAGCCCGGCTTCATGGGGAATTCACGAACGGCGACGCCGCGTCCCGCATTCAGGTTCACGTCTTCACGAGATTGCACAGTCCAACCCGCTTCCGCCAAAAGCCGGTCAATATTCTGCCGCGCACGGGCTTCCGGAGTTTCTTTCATTGAAGAGCACGCGGATTATAGCCCTTGACGCGAACCAATCCCAAGTTCCGTTTACTATTTAGGTATCCGAAATCGCAGGCCGACTGAGAATGTAGCCACCTTGCCTGGCCTTCTCTCGCCAGTCGCGGTTTACACAGACGCCCCTCAGTACGAAGATTCTCAGTGATTGAAATGTGGTCTAATGCGGCGCGGAGACGAAATTGTTTAACGAGACATTCAAAGCACTATTGAAAGAGGCGCAGTTCACGAGGGAAATGCTGGGTTCTGGCGCCACCCAGATTAGAAACGCTAACTATGCCTCGAAGGGCATCTATTTCCAGGCATTCACGAGTCTTTCTACGGGTCTCGAACGCATCGGCAAGCTATGCCTGATGGCCGATTATTATATCGACAAAAAAGGTGAGTTCCCTGGCCCAAACTACTTGTCGACCGAAATCGGTCACGATATTGAGCTGATCTATCAGAAATCAACGTCGATGATCGTGAAACACTCGATCGCAATGACGTTCTTGCAGAAGCTGAACGATCCCATTCATCAAGCGATCATGTCGGTGCTCTCTAACTTTGCGCGGGGCGACCGCTACTCCAACATCAATTTTTTGACGGGCGGCCGGCGAGTGAACGATCCAATTACCGCATGGTTCAGGCAGGTGGATCAGCCACTATACGAGACCCGGGTCGCCCGAAGGAAAAAGGACGCAATCAAGAAAAATGCCGAAGTCGTCGCCGCGATGCTGGACCCATTTATGAGCGTGTTACACACATCTGAAACCGGGGAAGAGATCACAGATGTAGAAGGTGCTAGTCGTACGGCGGGCGTATATAAAGCTATTGCCCCATACCGCCAGTTGTACGTATTACAAGTTATTCGGTATTGGGCCGATCTTTTGTCGTCATTGCAGGACTTGGCGATGAAAATTGGAAAGCAGGACATTCCGTTTTTTAGCGAAGTATTCGCACCGTTTTATAACGACGACTCCTGTTTCAGGACGAGAAAAACTTGGGACAAACTCTGACGACGAAGCGAAAAGTGATTCCCAACACTGAAAGTGACAAACAGCGCACGACTAGCTCAACTGGCCGGAAGGATTACCGAACAGCTTTTGACCGAGCCATTCATATTCCCGCGACACAAAATATTTGCCCTGATCCAGCGATTCAAAGGCATCTCTGATCGCCTCTCTTTTGCGACAATTGCAAGAAACGAATTCGCTCCGCAACTCTTTCAGGAACAAATCACACCAAGGATCGAGTCCATCCACGGTCGGCGTTGGGCCGATATAAATTTCCGCTGGCTCACTCTTGAGCGCTAGCACGAACAACAGATACTGCTTAATTATCTCGTTGCGAAACTCCGAGCTTACTTGCTTTTCTGAGTCTGCAACGGATGATGTACAAGAGGACCAGCTCCGCGCCAAGTCCTGTGCTACTCGGCCGGGCGGTTCGGCTCGCCACCGCTCACTCTCGGTAGTGGCGCTTATCAGCGCGTTGGCTGACAACTCCCGAAGGTCACTGCTAATCTCATACAATAGGTACGCATAGGGAGTGGCGTGTTCACGGTTGCTAAGACGGTTTTCCCAGATGCCTCTGTCGAATTTGGAGCGCTCCTGCACAGCACGGAATATTTGCGATAAATCAGATATATAAAAATCTCCTTCCACTCGATCCCCAATAGCCGCCTCAATCGCGAGTACTTCGGTTTTTATTGCGAGGTAGATCGAGCAATGCGCTCGGCCGCTGATTCCTTGGGTTGCTTCGTAATCACGGCCCACACCATTGTAGGCTTCATCCACCTTTCCGTTTCGCAGCATTTCCATCGCCGAAATGATGAGTGGGTAGTGAGCGTTTGCTGCGACGTACCAATCTGGGCTTTGAAAGGTTTTCTCCATTAGCGCGCGTTCAGAGTCGGCGTACGCAAGATGCTCCAGCCCGCCGTATACAGAGACGACGGCGGAGCGTAATGGAGAAGGGTCAGACCGGAGCAACTCGCGAGTCACCACATCAACGTCACCATAGCGGTTCCGAAGAGATTTGAGAAAGTTCATTTCCGCTAATAATTCGAGATGGATCAGAGAGTGCGATTCGACGAGCGCGGTAACCATGGTTGGATTAAACAACACTGATGCTGCGCTTGCGGGCAACCGGTCAAGATTTTGATGGTTTTTCTGAAGGATTCTTTCGACTTCATCGAACTCGCGTTCCCGCAATGCAGCCTGAAGCAAATTCTCTACGCGGTCGAAGTTCTTGCCGGTGAGCCTAGCTCGTTGCCAGGAGGCCCAACCCCAAATCGCTGCTCCAACAGGTATAAGAAAGGCACACAAAGTGAGACCGTATTGGACTATTGGAAGTGACCAGCCAAACGGCGGCTGCATGCCAAACGGAGCATCACGACAGATAATAAGAACTAGGGCCAGAAGCATAGCTGCACCCAACCACCACAAGGGCACAAACAACTTAAAAGAGTAGCGCTGGACCGGGCGAGCAACAGCTAGAACCGCTAAGAGAATACCGATGAATGTCAGGAGTGCTTCGAGTGTCACTGTTCGTCTTACCTCCGAGATTTGCAGGGTACATCCATTGCGTCAATTTTAAAGCGGAATCTTCAGATCGAACGATCTATCCGGTTGCGTTGGCTTGAGGCCGTCTCAAGTGGGACAGGACATTTCGTCGAAAACACAAAGCGAAAGACGGAAAAAAGCGGTGGACAAATCGCGAAAACAGCAAGCGGGAAAAATTTAATGGCCCGAATTTTTTTCCGGCTTTACCCGAGTTTCCTTTTGGGCCGGCCGAAAATAAGGATGGTAGACCTTTCCCGCATGCTGTGCCCACTTTTGTGCCCTATCCCGCTCAATCTTCATAGTAGATGGTAGCTACCTGACCTATGGGCCAAACACGGTATTTACCTTGAGAATCAAGACAATAGCGAACCGTCACAATTGATCGCAAATTGTCCGCTGCAACTGTTAACCGAAGGGTTGCTAGTTCGAATCTAGCCCGGGGAGCCATTCTTCTTTTTTCACCCGTTGGAAGATCAGGTCAAAGGGCTTTCTATATGTCGATGCAACACTTGCGGCGGCAATTTTGCAGTTCGAAAGTACCATTTGGAGCAATTTTTCTATTTCGGCCGGTTGCTGCCTAACCTAAGAAAATAAGCCTTATTCGCGAGTTCCAAAATCCCAATACCATTCAACAGCCTCTGGGCTTTGTTGCTCTAGTCCGTCGTGCGCCATGCGAGTCCCACCGGATCGATCTGGGTCCTGGGTTGAGCTTTACCGGAGCGCTATTTTTTTTCAGAAGCAGCCTGACTCGGAACGGGAACCCAGACGCTGTCAGCCGCCGCAACCTCGACGTCCGCTACTTGAGTTGAAATGTTGACGCGTTGCAGCCCCGGCTTATTCTTTGGGACAGCTTGGAATAC
>Ga0210383_10001029_pt1 | contig 25718 bp, 20 predicted proteins | sample IncBWC14OmetaG_FD_160072 | JGI IMG/M metagenome (GOLD analysis project Ga0210383, IMG submission 160072) | Forest soil microbial communities from Barre Woods Harvard Forest LTER site, Petersham, Massachusetts, United States - Inc-BW-C-14-O ... | reverse complement strand
ATCGACGGGAATAGTCCGCAGGTTCAGTCTTTTTCGATGGTCTCCATGTGCGTGGAGAATCCGAGTCCTTCGTGGAACGAGGACCACGTGGATTGGAATTTCAATAATCCGGTCTCGTCCGCTGCGACTTTGAATGGGTTTGTCTGGACCGCGGCTCACGACGCCAGAACCAATCAACCGCCGTTCACCGATGTGGATGGCGTGCGCGCCATGTCTTACTACAACGGAACGGATTTGCCTTACTACTATTTCATGGCGTCAAGTTTCGCGACGTCGGATCGCTGGTTTTCGCCAGTGATGTCGAGAACCCAACCCAATCGACTGTACATGCTGGCTGCCACGTCGGCCGGGCATGTGTATCCGCCCGCAGCAGGCGCGCCTCCGCTGGCTAATCAGACTATTTTTGACTTGCTCCAGAATGCCGGAGTTACTTGGAAGGTTTACGTCACCGATCTGACTTACGCCACGCCTCCGATACAAGACAGCACGCTCAACATGTTCACCGCCGCCAGCAAATACCCGAAAAACATCGTTCCGGTTTCGCAGTTCTTGACCGATGTGGCGAACGCCACGCTGCCTTCAGTGGCATTCATCGATCCCGGCTTCGCCAGCGGGCTCGACGAACATCCCGGACTGGACGATGGTGCGCCTGGGGGAAGCGTGCAGCTTGGATCACAATACGTTTCCACCCTGATCAACGCCCTGATGCAGAGTTCTTCCTGGCAGGATTCTGCGTGCATTCTCACTTTCGATGAGTTCGGCGGATTCTATGATCATGTTTCTCCACAACCCGCAGTAAGCCCGAATGGCATCAAGCCAGTCGATTTACTCCCCGGTGATATTTGCACAAAAACGACTGGTCCCACGTGCGACTTCGTTTACACCGGCTATCGTGTGCCGCTGATTGTAATTTCGCCTTTTGCGAAGAAGAACTACGTTTCGCATACCGTCGCAGACTACACCGCGTGGCTCAAGCTGGTGGAAACCCGCTTCAACCTTCCAAGCCTCACAAAGCGCGATGCAGCGCAGATGGATATGACGGAATTCTTTGACTTTGTAAAACGTGCCCTGGAGCACCCCGCCCACTCCCCCGGCGCAACCGACCGCCGGGCCGTGTTATTTGAATAAGCTTCCGTAGGTTTCCTTCGTGTACCTTCGTGCCCTTTGTGGTCGATGAACTGCAAACGCCAGAACGACGAAGGGCATAAAGTTGATATTACAACCCCTCGCTTCGTTGCGGGATCTACTTGCCGGCGGGTGGATTCACTCTAACTGCACTCGCCGAATAACGTGCGCCGTCGAAGCTGGCAGTGACCGTGACATCTGTACCCTCATGCACATCGCGGCTGATGGCAAAGTGGGCAGGATCAAAGGCTATCTCGTACCGTTTGTCGTCCCGCGGATCAACCAGAACCAGGAGTCCGGCGTGCAAGTCGAGAAAGGTCACGTTTCCAGAAAACACAAAGGCGCTTCCCGGAGTCGCAAGTACCGCAATCTTACTGGCAACATTTTGGCCGTCACGATCGGCTTGGAAGTGGATAGAGATCAGCGTCCCCGCGTTCAGGACCCCGGAGGAAGATTCCTGACCTTCCCGGATAATTGTCGTTGTGGAAGAAACCCGCAGCTTGATCGGCTCGGGAGAAAGGAGATCGCGCACTATCAGTTCGCCCTTGCTGCGATCATACCTCAGCACCTGGCCCTGACACTCCCCTTCCGGCAGTTGCGACAACATGTGAATACTGCGAGCAAAGACCGTTGTTCCATCGAGCACCGTTTCTACTGACACGTGGTCTCCCGCATGTAGGTCGCGCAGCGGGGCTTGAAGTCCGTCACGATAGACCTGAGTACGCTCGTCGAATAGAACTTTCATCGCCCGCCCACCGAAGACGTTCAGCGTGATTTGGTCACGAACGCCATCGACTTCGCGAATCCATCCCCCAATAACGGTGCTCTTCCCTCGAGGCATGGCGGGAAGGTCAGGCATTGCCACCGAGGGCGCCTCCAGTTTGGAAGGTATCTGGTCATCTGGCTCTTGCGCTGACTTCGAATCTGCGGTCAATGGCGATTGCGCAAACGCTGCGCTGCTGAGAATGACTACGATTAGAAAACGCCGCATTTGGATACCTCTACGCTGCAACCTGGATTTCTAGAATTTCTTCAGCATCTTCGATGGTGTCAGGAGGATAACAGTGGCCTGTTCCCCGTTAAGAATGTACCAATTTGACGGGCAACGCCGGCCCTTCTGCTGCATCCAACCTCTCGCTTAAGAGAGTTGCCGCTTTATTCAAAGAGGCGAAAGATGTTTGCTAAACGAGTTAGCTGGTTCGCAATAATTGCTGGCGCCATCATCGTTAGCCTCATTCCTCGAAGTGCCGGGGCCGGGGACCTCAAAATCACTCTTCCTAAACGAAGTCAGCTAACACCCGTCCAGCGTCTCAATCGCGAAGGCGTCGAAGCCATCCAGAAGCAAAACTATGAGAAGGCGGAGGCACTTTTTTACCAGGCATATCTCTTCGATCCCGCCGATCCTTTCACCCTGTACAACCTGGGCTATGTTTCCGAGCTGAAGGGCCAACTGGAGCGGGCGCAGAAGCTTTATGGGCTCGCATCGGAACAGGCCACGGACGCAGTCATCGACCGCACCAGCGTGCAGCAGTTAGAAGGAAAGCCGATGAAAGACGCATTCGGCAACCTCAAAGACGTGCCCATGCAGATCAACCGCATGAACGTCGAAGCGATTCGGCTTTTGTCGCAGGATAGGGCTCCGGAGGCGTTGGCCCTCCTGCAAAAAGCACTGGCCCTGGATCCGCGAAATGCATACACATTGAACAACCTGGGAGTTGCGAGCGAGTCGCGAGGGGACTACGACGAAGCACTGAAATATTACACGGCCGCGGCGGAGATACATTCCGCGGAACCGGTTGTCGTTACCCTCGACCGGTCGTGGCGGGGAAAACCCGTTAGCGAGATGGCTGCGGACAGCGCCGGAAAACTGCGACAGCGCATGCAAAACGCGGCCACGGCCCAGGCGCAGGCAGCCTTGCTCAACGTGCGCGGAGTGTCAGCGACCAATCACAACGATTGGCCCGCTGCAAGGCAAGACTTCTTGAAGGCTTACGCGCTCGATCCCAACAGCGCATTTTCGCTCAACAACATCGGTTATCTCGCGGAAAAAGATGGCGACCTCGAAACCGCTCAGTTCTTTTACGAGAGAGCCCGCAGGGCCGGGGACGCCAAAGTTCCCGTGGGACTTGCAACACGGCAGTCTGCCGAGGGGATGCCACTTTTTGCAGTCGCGGCCGATAGCGACCAGAAGGTTGACGCCACGATCACAGAGGAAAACCAGGCTAGGCGGCAGCAGCACGGCCCCATCGAACTCAAGCACCGCGATAACACGCCTGTGGTTGAAGCAACACCATCGCCCGAACAGCCGCAGCCGCCAGCTCCTCCACCACCCGCGTCCCAGCAACCAGATTCGCAACCACCACAATAATTCTATGGACTGTCTGCAAATATGACTGCTAAGCCTTCTTCTCCCTTCGGTTCGAACAAGTCTCTATCCATCCTTTCCCGGCTGCTGCTGGACCAACGCGAAGCGCCTTTTACAGCAGCCACCGAGCCGGGCTTGGGCATCACAGAAATCAGCCGTCAAGAATTCGAAGACGTATTAGTCCTGGCTAACTCGAATCACGTGGTAGTACGCGGATTTGAGATCTTTCAGCAGATCGCAAGGAATGCTGGCCAAGACGACCGCGCAGATTGGGCAGCAGGCGCAATCACGGCTGAACGTGCGCGTATCGAAAACGCGATCTCGTTCCTGCAGGCGATTTGCGACGCCTTTCACGCCGAAGGATATAACGTTACGGTAATCAAATCGCTTGATCACTGGCCCGATCTCGGCAGCGATTTGGATCTGTACACAAATACCAGCCCATCCGATGTTCTGCGCCTTATGAAGCAGCGTTTCGAAGCTCAACTCGCGCCTCGCAGCTGGGGAGATCGTCTGGCCAATAAATGGAATTTCCTTGTCCCCGGGTTACCCGAGGCGGTTGAAATTCACATGGGCCGCCTGGGCCAAACCGGAGAGCAAATCACGATCGCCCGTTCGTTGCCCAGGCGTGCGCGAATGGTCCTCGTCGGAGGTTGCGTGTTTCGCGTGCCTGCAATCGCGGACCGCTTAATGATCTCCACCCTGCAACGTATGTACCGTCATTTCTATTTCCGGCTGTGCGACATCGTCGATACGGCCCGGCTATCCGAGGCCGACATCATCGATTACGAAGATCTGCGCTCCTCCGCGGAGGCGGCCGGTATTTGGGAAGGCGTCGCAACCTACCTCGCGATCGTGTCGGACTACGTCGAACACTATCGGGGCAAGGGTCTCGATCTCCCATCATTCGTCAGAGCCTCGGCCCGATTTGGCGGCGACAAGATCCACTTCCGCCGTGAGTTTCTGCGCGTCCCGATTCTGCCGCAATCCGCAGCGCTCTATGCGTCCCAGCTCAAAACCTTGCTGCTCCACCGAGAATTAACAAGCACTGCCCGGCTCAGTTTGTTGCCTTGCCTCGCGACAGCGGCAGCCGTGGGGCAGAAGATCACTGGAAGTGACAAGGGAATCTGGTAGTCCGACAACCCTTGCAAAACGGTTGCCGCTTGTAGCCGAGAGTCGGTGGAATATCCCCTGCGCAGTGCACATCGCCTGATCGTGTGCCGTCGGGAGCCTGCGCGCATTTCCGCCATCAGGCCAGGAGAATAGCATTCGCATATGCGATGATGAAGCCCGACTTGATTTTCAGTACACTATTCACTTTCGATCGTCCAAGTTGTGAAATAAAGAAGGCGACGCTCTCATGAAACTGCGGATCGCGCTGTTGATACTGCTTGCGGCAATGACGGCGCAAGCCTGTGCGGCAGCTACGCGGCATTACTACATCACCGCTGAAGATGTTACGTGGGATTACGCTCCCGGCGGCCAGGATGTTCTGCATGGCCGGCAAATTCCAATGCCGTGGGCCGCGCGGACCCGATGGAATAAAACTCGTTACTTCGAATACAGCGACGCCACATTCTCCGTCCGCAAACCTCAAGCCGACTGGTTAGGTATTTTAGGACCTGTCATACGCGCCGAGGTCGGCGACACCGTTATTGTAGATTTTCTGAATCGCAGTCAACTCCCTCATAGCATCCACCCTCACGGCCTTCGCTATGACAAAGCGAACGAAGGCGCTCTTTACCTACCCTTCGGCGCCGGCGCTCGGGTGCCTCCGGGCGGCCGTTTTACGTATCAGTGGTTCGCCGATGAAGGAAGTGGCCCGGGTAAAGACGGTTCCAATTCCGTGGTTTGGTGGTATCACGCACACATCGACGAACCAACCGAAACCAACGCAGGGCTTCTTGGGCCGATCATCATCACAGCCAAAGGAGAAGCCAAGCCGGACGGAACGCCGAAGGGCGTGGACCGCGAATTCGTCGCTGCGTTCATGATCTTTGATGAGCTGCGAGGAAAAAACGCTGGCCTCTTTTACAGCATCAACGGATACGTTTTCGGAAACCTGCCAGGCCTGGTTATGAAACAAGGCGAACGAGTCCGCTGGTACCTGCTGGCGATGGGCAACGAAACCGATCTCCACTCGCCTCACTGGCATGGCAAGACTGTGCAGTACGGGACCCGACATGCCGATGTCATCGAGCTGCTGCCAGGCAGCATGGCCACTGCGGACATGATCGCCGATAATCCGGGTACGTGGCTCTTTCACTGCCACGTTTCAGACCACATGGAAGCCGGAATGATGGCGACATATACCATCTATCAGCCAACGGCAAGATCCTGCCCAGTACAATTTGTTTCGGCGGATTTCTGGAAAACCCCTGGTAAGTTCACCGTCACAGTAAAAAATGTTGGACGCGAGACCATTGAGAAGCTGGTGGTTGGGTTCGATCACTTTACGTCGCCGTTGTCTCGGCGCCGGCCCTATGAAAACTCGTGGACGTGGACGCAGCCCATTGAACCAGGACAGGAGCGGACGTTTGAAACGCAGGGCTATTTGCCTGACTCGGCCCAGGGGATTTTCGCCTGGGCGCTATCTCCTCGAGCAATCGTGTATAAAGACGGCAAGAGCTGGAGCCCGCAAGAAGACAGTGAGTGCTTTGAAATCTTTTGGCGGGATAAAGAACATCCGCAATTAACTGTGTTGCCACCGTTGCAGCTCGAAATGAACGAGGACTAGCTTCTGCCGTTGGTCCAACAACCGTCAGTGGACAGCCTCTCCCGCGTAGTACCCACTCCGAGTGCGTACCGTCAGCTTGCGGTAGCCGGGCGCCTGCGCTCTGACCTCGATCGTCCGGTATCCAGCATTTTGCCTGGGATTGGTGGGCTTGTAACCGATTGTATACTGGCTGCGAATGTCCCGGGCCACGGTTCTGGTGATGTCGTTAACCTCGTCCAAGCCTCTTGGAAAAAAAGCAACTCCACCCGTGCTATCGGCCAGACTTTGCAAGGCCTGCGTCCCCGATTGCGGAAGCTCGTCGCCAAGCAGGCCAATGGCATAAAGAGTGGGTCCGTTTTCCTGCTGCAACCGGCGTGCAGCCTCCTGCAAGGTTTCCTGACTGGCATTGTCACGGCCATCAGTGATGACCAGCAGAACCCTACGGTCGATGCGAGTGTTGTTCTTTAAATGAACCGCGGAAGCCACAATGGCGTCATACAGCGCCGTACTGCCCTGCGCGGATACTTTCTGCAGCGCTTGCTGAAGAAGATTGATATCGGAGGTGAAGTCCTGATCGAGATAGGAATCCTGACTGAAATTCACCACGAAGATTTCGTCATTTGGATTACTGGCTCGAATCAGATTAAGCACCGCCTGATTCACTTTGTCGCGCTTCTCGCGCATGGAGCCAGAATTGTCGATCACGATGCCCATCGCAACCGGAACGTCGTCTCGGTGAAATGAAGTCGTCGCCTGCGGCACGCCATCCTCGAATACGGTAAAAGCCGGTCGGTCAAGATTGGTGACCAAGCGTCGCTGCTCATCCACAACCGTCGCGTGCAGCACCACTTCCTGCACTTCTTTCTTGAAAACGAAAACGGTGTCATCGCCGCTGGCTGAGGGTTGAGCATCAGGCTGCTGCTGCGGCTGTGGTTGCGACACTGGGGCGCTATTGTCCTGCGTTGCAAGTGCGGCATCAGGCGTTGGAGCGGGTTGTGCGACGCCAACTGTACCTAAAGCAGCCGGCATCGGAGAGGAAGTTTGCGCTTCGATCTTAGCTGTCGGTAGAGCCAGAAAAAACCATATGCCGACAACCATCAACCTGCGTCGCCATCGTGAGGTACAAGAGACGGAACGCTTTTCTTCGTTGCTCGCGGTAACCCTCATAAGTGCCAATGTTCAGAGGTCAAACCACGCGAAAGAGTTGCCTCGGTCGAGCTTCGACGGCTGCGTGTCCTAAGGCAACTTATTCAGGTAACAGGCACCGCCGGTGTCCTGCGCTGGCGGACTTGGAGGCGTCATCCAAACCGGATTGTCGAAATCAAAGAACTCCGTCATGTCCATTTGAGCGGCATCCCGGTTGGTTAGACTTTGCAGGTTGAAGCGAGTTTCAATGAGCTTCAGAATCGCCGTGAGATCGGCAACCGTATGCGAGACGTAGTTCTTTCTCGTATACGGCGACACCACAACCAGCGGCACGCGGTAACCGGTGTAGACGAAATCGCAAATCGGCCCCGTCGTTTTTGTACAAATATCACCGGGAAGCAAGTCGACCGGCTTGATTCCATCTGGACTGACAGCCGGCTGTGGCGACACGTGATCGTAAAGGCCTCCGAATTCGTCGAAGGTAAGAATGAATGCCGAATCTTTCCACGAATTGCTCGTCATCAACCCATTGATGAGCGAGGAAACATAAGTGGCTCCCTTTTGAATGTTGTTCGGCTCAGAGTCGGAAACCGACGGATGCTCATCGTAGCCCGCGTCCGTGGCCGGCTCAATCTGCGCAACTTGCGGCAGGGTTCCGGCCTCCAGGTCGGCAAAGTACTGAGAAATGGGAGCGATGTTATTTGGATACTGCGTCGGTATCGTCTGGCCCCATTGAAAAAACTGCACATAGCTCAAGGTGAGCAGACATGCAGGATCGTAGGGAGGCCCGGAACAGTTGCTTCCCGTGGGATCAACATAAATCTTCCAACTAATGTTCGCAGCTTGGAGTTCCTGAAAGATCGTCGTCGCCGTCAGCAGCGCCTTGTCGTGACTGTCTGTGCCCACTGGATATGCATACCCTTGCGATGTACCAGCGATAAGATATTCGCGGTTCGGATGGGTGCGCGTCATCGCGGGATTGAACCATCGATCCGAGGTGGCGAAATTCGAGGCCATGAAATAGTAGTAGTTGAGGTCGCCGCCGTCGTAGTACCCCATCGCTCGAATGCCATCGACGTCGTAGAACTTGTCGGCCCTGGCGTCGTGCCCTGCAGTCCAGACGACGCCATCCAAAGTAGCCGGCAGATTGCCAACCGGGTCTTTGTAATCCCAGTCCACGTGGCTCTCATTCCAGGACGGGCTCGGGTTCTCAATACATTGAGTGATCAGGTGATAAGAGGTAACCGGGTTATTTGGATCAAAGACGCAGTCGTTTGGCGGAGGCGACTTGGGATCGCAGCCCGGAAGGGATGGGGGTGGCCCATACAAAGGCGGCTGGCCGGACGTGGGATTGAACTGAGGCAGGCCGTCGAAAGATTGGTCCGGATAACCATTCTGCGCCCAATATTCCCGCAGTGCGCCAAAATAGTGATCGAACGAACGATTCTCCTGCGCCAGGAAAACAATGTGATTGAGAACGTTGACGCCCTGAGAAAGGGTGAACGTCGCGCCGACCTGCTGGCTCGCCGTGAGCGTCAGGGTGCAGGTGCTGTTGTCCCCGCTACACGCTCCACCCCATCCCGCGAAATAGGAGTTCGTCCCTGGCGTCTCAGTCAGCGTGACCTGAGTCCCGAGCGAAAAGCTCGCACTGCACGTCGCAGGACAATTAATTCCCGCAGGGTTGCTTGTGACCGAACCTGTACCAGTTCCGGCAAGAGTCACGGTTAACACAGGTACAACCTGGATAACATTAAAAGTCGCAGTCGCTTGCTGGCTTGCGCTGAGCGTTACCGTGCAGGTTGGATTGGTGCCACTACTGCTGCAGGCTCCGCCCCATCCCGCGAATGACGAGTTCGTCCCCGGCGTTTCAGTCAACGTCACCTGAGTGCCAGACGGAAAGCTCGCATTGCAGGTCGGGGCACAACTAATCCCCGCAGGGTTGCTGGTGACCGAACCCGTGCCGGTTCCAGCAAGAGTCACAGTCAACACCGGTTCGACTTGCGGAATATCAAATGTTGCGGTGACCTGCTGGCTGGCGCTGAGCGTTACCGTGCAGGTCGGATTGCTGCCACTACAGCCGCCGCCTGCCCATCCGACGAAATAGGAATTCGTCCCCGGCGTCTCCGTAAGTGTTACCTGCGTCCCCTCATTAAAGCTCGCACTGCAAGTTGGTTTGCAACTGATGCCGGCAGGATTGCTGGAAACCGTGCCCGCTCCCGTTCCCGCAAGGGACACGCTTAACACCGGTTCGACTTGGGGAACGCCGAAAGTAGCGGTTACCTGCTGGCTCTGACTGAGCGTCACCGTGCAAGTTGGGCTGCTGCCGCTGCATCCGCCTCCGGTCCATCCGACAAAATAGGAATTCGTCGCTGCAGTCGCAGTCAGCAACACCTGCGTTCCAGGGGCAAAGCTGGCGCTACAAGTCTGTCCGCAATTAATACCCGCGGGATTGCTCGCGACGCTTCCCTTGCCGGTGCCGGCCAGTGTAACGCCGAGCACCGGCAAATCGCTGAAGTTGGCCATGACGGAAGTATTTCCCGTCAACGTCACCTTACACATGCCGGTACCACTGCAGTCACCAGACCATCCCGCAAAAAAAGAATTTGTCGCCGGAGACGCGGTCAGTGTCACTTGAGTCCCGCTCGTAAAATTGGCGGTACACGCCTTACCGCAATCGATACCGGCCGGTGTGCTGCTGATGGTTCCTCCGCCTCCACCGGCGGTTTGAACGCTGAGTTGAAACGAGCCAGTCGGAAAAGTGGAAGTGCTTCCCCCTCCTCCGCACCCGCAAAGGACAATCAACATCGAACTCAAGCAGCCAACGATGACACGGTGATACATCTTGGAGACGAAGCGGCGCATGGTTTTAATCCACTAGCGTCTCTTCGATGGGAATGGTCCGATACCGGGTTGCTTGGCTCTGGGCGCGGAACCCCGGGGGAATGCGCTTCGATGCCTTGCCGCCATTCGCTCCAAAGCACTTCGTCAGTTAAGGAATGACCTTGAATATCGTTCCGCAGCCTGAGAAACCACAATTGAGATCGCCGCCCTGGCTGGTGGTTCCGTACAGATTGCCTGCCTTGTCCAGAATCAAGCCCGCAATCGGATTGGCCCCGTCGGGCGAATCATTGAAGCTATGCAGGATGGTCAACTTGCCGGCCGGATCCAGCTTGAATACGGTTCCGTAGCCGAAAGTGCCGCCATAAAATGTAGTGCCATAGAAATTGCCGGCCGCGTCGCGAATCAAACGCGCGTAGGGATTCTGCCCGTCCCGCATTCCCGCGAAACTATGCAGCAGGGTAAGCTTGCCTTTCGTACTTAGCTTGAAAACAGTTCCGTAGCCGCCGTTCGTGCCACCGTAATACGTCGTCCCGTAGAGATTGCCCACTGCGTCTCGCAGCAAACCCGCCAGCGGATTAACTCCGTCCGGCGTTCCGGCGAAAGAATGCAGCAAAGTCAATTTCCGGAAGTATCCAGCTTGAACACGGTTCCGAATCCGCCGCCCGAGCCGCCGTATTGAGTTGTACCGTAGAGGTTGCCCGCTTTATCGCGCAGCAAACCTGCGTAGGGATCCTCCCCATCCGGCGTCCCCGCAAAAGAGTGCAATAGCGTCAGCTTCCCTTTCGCATCCAGCTTGAACACAGTTCCAAATCCGCCGTTCGTGCCGCCGTACTGGGTAGTCCCGTACAGATTGCCCGCCCCATCCCGAACCAAAACCGAGCGCGGATCTTCCCCATCCGGCGTGCCCGCGAAGCTGTGGAGCAGAGTCTCCTTGCCAGCATGCACTTTGAAAACTGTCCCAAAACCGCCGCCAGTGCCGCCGTACAAAGTCGTGCCGTAGAAGTTGCCCGCCTTGTCGAGGGTCAATCCTGAGTACGGATCTTCCGCATCCGGCGTTCCCGCAAAGCTGCGGAGTACGGTTTCCTTACCCGCCGTATCCAACTTGAACACCGTGCCGTAACCACCCTTCGTTCCGCCATACTGAGTGGTCCCATAAAGATTACCCGCCGCATCCTGACTTAAACTAGCGTCGGGCTGTTCTCCATCCGCGGTGCTGGTGAAGGTGTACAGCACGGTGAAAGTCTGTGCCCGCGCTGATCCCGGCACAACGATCACCGACAGAAAAACGATCACCGCTACCAGTGCTCCTTCTGACCCTCGCACGCGTCCCCGCAAAAAATATCTTGCTGTGTTCATGACAAACCCCTCCCGCATGCTCTATCGATTCCCGTCACCCCCCGAGCCCTTCACCTTCACCGGCGCCGATTTCGAACCAGCGTATCGGGAATCGCCAGCGTACTTTGCCACAATCTCTTCCACATCCTTCGTCGTCCCCGGAACCGCCACATCGGTCAGAGTCGCCTTCGCTCCAGTCACATTGAGCAACACGCTGATGGACGCATGAAGATCGCTGCTGATCATATCCGGCGCGCCGTCCCCGTTCAGGTCTGCGATGGTCACTTCGTATCCCTGAGACTGGCCCGTGTTGTAGTTCCGCACAGTTTCGAACGTGCCGTCTCCCTTGCCCAGCAGCACGCCAACCTGGCTGGGATGGTAGTACGACACCGCCAGATCCGGTTTGCCGTCCCCGTTCAGATCTGCTATGGCAATGCCGGAGTCGTTCCCTCCGACGGAGTACTTTACCTGCGGCTGAAAAGTGCCATCGCCGTTCCCCAGCAGCACGCCGACCGTACTCTCGCCGTAATTGGCGACAACAATATCCTGCTTCCCATCCAGATTCAGATCTCCTGTTGCCACGAACTCCACTTGGGCTCCGGTGCCGTACACCTTTTGTGCCTGGAACGTCCCATCCCCGTTGCCAAGCAGCACGCTGACCGTGCTGTCATTGTCGTTGACCGCCGTCAGGTCCTGAAACCCATCATTGTTGAAATCCGCAGTCGCAAGATAATAGGGACCGCTGCCAACCGCATACGGCACCGGCGCTTGAAACGTTCCGTCCCCGTTGCCCAGCGAAACCGAGGTAGTATTCGCAAAATAGTCAACGGTGGCGAAGTCCAGAATGCCATCACGATTGAAGTCCCCAGACACGATCGCAACCGGCAACCCGCCAATGGTGTCAGTCTTCGCCGTCTGAAAAGTACCATCGCCATTGCCGAGAAAGAGAGCAATGGTGCCGTCCTGGCTCATTGCCAGCAGATCGAGAATGCCGTCGTTGTTGAAATCTCCGGCAACGATTCCGCTGGTGAAATATCCCGTCGGATAAGACACCGGCGTTTGGAATTCTCCGTTCGCCTTGCCCAGAAAAACAGCCACCGTACTCGGACCGAACACTGCGTTCGCCGTGGCGACATCCGGCAAACCGTCGCCATTGAAATCGGCCACAACCGACTGCACCGGCGCACCCGACGCATTCGTTTCCAGCGCCTTGCCAAAGCCGTGCACCACCGTTTTCGGATCAAGCGGTGCCATCCCCAGATCGGTGCCGGTTGTAGTGTCAGTGAAATCCACCGTGCTTGTTGGCGCGGCCAGTCCGAAACCGCGCACGCTCGCCGTGAAATCGTAGTTCTGCGGATGCTGGCTATTTGCCTTCGCCGCAAGCGCCGTCGTACTCCCCGTCTTCCCCGTTACCTTCAAGGCTACGGGCTTGGACCGCACCACCTTCGGCGAACCCGCCGTTCCCCCGTAGACCGCTGTCACCGAATGTGACCCAGGCGACACGATCGTGGTCATTATCGCCGTGCCCGTTTTGTATCCTTTCGCCGGTTTCTTGCCCACCACTTGCGCGCTGCCCAGCGTCAACTTGCCATCGAAAAAGGTGACCGTGCCTCCCGTCGCTGCTTTCGCGTTAGTCGTCACCTTGGCGGTCAGCGTCACTTTTTCTTTCACCTTAGCCGGATTCGGGGCAACCGAAAGTGTGATCGCATTGACCGCCGCGGGAACCGCAGACTCGGCAAAAGCGAACTGCGCCCCGCCATGAAAGAAGAACAAACCAGCCGCCAGAACTACGGGCAACTTCAACCGCCGGAAACACACGTTGACCTTCATCTCCTACCTCGGGAAAGGGAATGTGAACAAAATGGAAACACCCATGGGACCGCCCGCCGCCCGGAACAGCCCTCGGGACGTGCTTTTCGCACAGACAGTGAGTCTAACCGGCAGAGAAAGCTGTGTCTACACTTTGTCGTTCGGAATTACTCGAACGCTGCGGAGAACTTCCCCACTACGACGGTTCCAGCGTTTGGCAGAATGTTTGAATGAGTTCGCCCTGCTCGGGAAGCAGTCCAATGAATTCAAAACCGTGCAGAAAGCCCATGCGGTGTCTGACCACGGCGCGCATCACGAAAAGCTGTGAAACCTCGGGAATCGAAAATTCCAGAGTAACCATTTCCCCCGCGATCAGTTCGCTAGTGATAACCGCGCCCAGTCCAGCCTCGGCAATCTCGAAGCACCGCCCATGGATGCGGACGTATCCGTCTTTCCCCAGCACCTTCACAATCACCGGCAACTCCGTGCGATATCTCGCGTAGCGTCGGGTGGAAGACTTGTGCATTCCTCGAGCCTTAGAAACCGGTGTAGAGTTTTCCAGAAATTCCCCTTCAGATCCCGGTAGGTAGCATAATGCATTGCCCGCATCTCTGACAGTAACTTGAGGGAGACGACTGTCGTGCCCCTAGGAGCCTAAACCGAACGGACGCGTCACAATCGGTGGCTCTTAGCGTGCCTTCGCGTCCGCTGTTGATGAAGAGCAAGTCTTCCCTGCCCCGTACTCCGCGTCGCATTGTGTCATTCAAAGCTTAGCGCCACTTTAGACCATTCCTTTTCTCAGCTCTTCGAGGGGATAGAATGTGCCGCGCCATACGATCCCGCCGCGCGCCAGGGTCAGACCCATCGAACGCAGCATGGTGTAGACGAAGAGTGCCGTGCTGATGGGATGCAGCGCAAAGTAATACGCTGGGACATCGGACTTCCATGACATTCCCAGGTAAATCGCGAACATCGACGCCAGAGCCACGGCGTAAGGAAGGCGCGCCCATCCGTGAGCCAAGCAGACTCCCAGAAACGGCATAAGATTCAAGAACGCCAAGGCAAACGCTGACAGCAGCGCACGCCACCCCTGAAACGACATGATGGCAAAGAAATTCTTGGTCAGGTTGTCGACCATGCCCATCGCACCCTTCGCCCACCGCAAAGAAATCAGGTCTGCTCCGAAAACGTTGCGCTGGGCGTACCCTGCATTCTTCACGACTTTGCCGAGCTTCATGTCATCGAGAACCTCGAAGCGCAGCGCCTGATAAGTGCCGATAGCTTCATAAACGTTGCGCCGGATCAGGTTGAACGCACCCACCCCCATATGATCCTTCGTCGTCGGATCAGCCACTTTCCACGGACGATGCCCGAAGACAAACAGCGTCTGGAAGAATGCGATCATCATTTTTTCCCCGGGGCTGTGCATGATCATGCGAGGGAACAGGACCAAATGATCTGCCGATTCGGTCTCTGCGTAGGCCACTGCTCGAGTCAACACGTCGGGTCGGAAATGCACGTCCGCATCGGTAAATAGCAGCCAGTCACCGCTCGCCTGCCTGGCCGCGCTCCACATGGCATGAACTTTTCCCAACCAACCAGCAGGCAATTCGGCGACGTGAATAATCCTCAGACGTCCGCTAGCTTCAGGCATGGAAACAATTCGGTCCATGACTTCGGCGGTGCCGTCGGTGGATCGATCGTCCACTGCGATGACTTCGTAGTTGTCGTAATCGAGTTTCAGCAGTGTGGTAAGCGCTGGTCCAATGTGTTCCCCTTCGTTGCGGGCGGGAACGATGATGCTGACGCGAGGATTTCCCTTCGGCGTGGCTGGCTTCCGATCCCATTGTGGCAGAGAAATGTCAGCTACCTTGGGCATGCCCAAAGCGGCATCCAGCAGGCGTGAAAACCAAGCCAGCGCGAGAATGCCGCCGGCGATCCAATGAAAAACTGACCAATGAAAATACATCATCCCAGTTTGCCGAGAGCGTCAGGCTCGTTCTGGACGCGCACAGGAGGAGCAAATCGCATACCGTAAAACAGTATGGCAGAAGAAATGGCCATTGCGATGACTGGCAGAATGAACGCATCCTGAAGCGAGCGCCGATCGGCGACGTATCCCATGAGCGTTGGCGAAGGAACGTCGCCCAGAAGATGGAAAATGAAAATATTCGCTGCGATGGCGGTAGCCCGGATGTGTGCGCCGACCGAGTTCACCAGTGCCGTGTTGAGCGGCGAAGTGTTCAACAAAAGCAGAAACGCCGCCACCGCGATGGCGGGCAGCATCAGTGGTCCCCGGCTAAATAATCCGATGATCATGACGGGCACACCGAGGCCCATGCTGAGCGCGGAAACAAAATAGTATGAACCCTTCATGCGCGGCAGGAGGCGGTCACCCAGCCAGCCTCCCGCCAGAGACGCGAGAATACCATCGACGACGACAATCTTTCCAAACATCAGATTTGCCGATTCCAGCGTGTAGCCGCGCGCCTGCGACAAAAATGTCGGCATCCACACCTGTATTCCCCCGAGCGAAAACGTACCCGCAGCCATGCCCAGCGTGACTGCCCAGAATGCAGGATTGCGCGCCAACCCGCGGATGGTCGCGCGATCTGGAGTCTCTTTCAGCGAATCAAACTGCCCACGTGGAGGCTCCGAAATGAACAAGAGAGCGAGCGCAAGCAGGAAGCCGGGAAACGCCGCGATATAGAAAGGAAACCGCCATCCGAAATGAGGGCCAAGTTTACCGCCCAGCAAATAGCCCGCAGCCGTGCCCACCGGGATTGCGAGATAAAATATCCCAAAAATGCGACCGCGTTTGTTCTCGGGAAAAAGATCGGCGACGAAGGTCGGCGCGATAGTAACGAACGTCGCCTCCCCCACCCCAACTAGCGTATGGCGAACCAGCAATTCCCAATAGGTGTGCGTGACCGCGGTGAGCAGCGTAAGCGCACTCCAGAAGATGGCTCCCAGAATGATGATCTTCTTGCGCGAATAACGGTCCGCGAGCGGCCCGGTAAACGGCGCGGCGATCATGTAAAAGCCAAGAAAGGCGCTGGTCAGATATCCAACTTGTGTGTTGGTGAGATGGAATTCACCCTGTACCAGCGGCTGCACGGCGAACAACACGGAACGATCGATGTAGTTGAGCAGGTTCAGCGCCGTCAGCAAGACCAGCGCCGTCCAGGGATAAAGTTTCGTCTGCTTCACTTGGCGAAGGAATATATCACGGCATACAGGAAGATTGCCGTCGAGAAGAAGAAGTTTTTCTCAGCGCCCTTTGCGGCCCTTTCTCAGCGAGGTCTGCGATAATATTTTTGACCTTTTCCTTCGTTCTCTAGAAATCTCACTTCCTCGCTTTTCGCTTCGGCCGAGGCCATCGGGCGACGATCACCGTAGAAATCCCACCGCGCGGCCGAAAATCCCCTTTGACCTCCGCCCACACCGGACGCGCCCACCGCACCACATCATCCAATACCCGGTTGACGATGTTCTCCTGAAAGATTCCCAGATTCCGGTAGGCCTGCAGATACTCCTTCAGCGACTTCAATTCCAGGCAGTGTTTGTCCGGCATGTACCGAATCGTAAGCACGCCAAAGTCTGGCAATCCGGTTTTCGGGCAGACCGAAGTGAACTCGGGGTCATCGACGACGATTTCATATCCGGCAAACTGATTCGGCCAGCTCTCGATCTCCGGAAACTTCGCATCCAAGCCCGCATGGGCATGTTCCGGCGTATAGCGGCGTGGTTTGGGCATGGAACTATTGTAACCAGCAACCATGAAAAACCGTTAAATTCTGCCAGAATTTGCGCTTCATCCGCTGAACTCGCGCATCTAATTCGACAGGTCCTCTTACAGCTTCCAGAGCCAGCAGGTGGTAACATTTATGCCATCAGCAATTCGGGTGTCATAGGAGCGCGTAACGAATAAATGAATAATGACCAACAATAATGCCAGCTTCTGGACGCGTCACCGCTGGATCGTAGCGACAATCGCAATCGCCGCGGCGGTCGTGTTGTTCGCGTCCTTATCCCGAGATCCGGCCGTGCCCGTGCGAGCGGTCACCGCGCAGCGCAGCGCCATTCGCAGTGTCGTGTCCACCAACGGAAAAGTCGAGCCACTGCAAAACTTCGAGGCCCATACCCCGATCGGAACGACAGTTAAGAAAATACTGGTGCGGGAAGGAGATCACGTCAAGAAGGGTCAACTCCTGGTGCAGTTGAACGACGCCGAAGCGCGCAGCCAGAACGCCCGAGCCAAGGCTCAAGTTCTTGCCGCGGATGCCGATCTCAGCGCAGTAGAGAAGGGCGGAAATCGTGAGGAAGTCTTGACCCTGGATTCGCAAATTCTCAAGGCACGCACTGACGCCGACACGGCACAGCGCAACCTGGACGCGTTGCGGCGTCTGCGGCAGCAGGGCGCCGCGTCGCCGGGTGAAATAAAGAACGCCGAAGATCAGGTCAAACGTGCGAACGCCGATCTCAATCTTCTTCTGCAGAAGCAGAAGAATCGTTACTCCCAGCCAGAAATAACTCGCGTAGAGGCCCAGAAATCGGAAGCGCAAGCCGCGCACGCTGCAGCCGAAGACGTTCTCAATCAGTTGAACATACGCGCGCCGTATGACGGGATCGTGTATTCCCTGCCAGTCCTTCAGGGCGCTTATCTCAATCCCGGCGACCTGGTTTTGCAGGAGGCGGATCTCTCCAAAGTCCGCGTGCGGGCCTTCGTGGATGAGCCCGATATCGGCCGCCTCGCACCCGGCGACAAAATCGACGTGACCTGGGATGCGATGCCGGAACGCACTTGGCAGGGCACTGTTAGCGTGATCCCGGCTGTCATAAAACTTCACGGAACCCGCAATGTCGGAGAGACAACCTGCGTGGTCGACAACCAGGATTTCAAGCTGCTACCCAACGTCAACGTGGGGGTCACGATTATCACTGCGGAACATCGCGACGTCCTCACGGTGCCTCGCGAAGCGGTTCATCAGGACGACAGCAAGGCTTACGTCTATCAGATCGTCGACAACGAATTGCAGCGCCGTTATGTGCAAACCTCCATCTCGAATCTCACCCAGGTGGAAGTTACAGGAGGCCTCCCGGAGAATGCTTTGGTCGCTCTGGGACCGGCCAATTCCAAGCCCTTGCGCAACGGGTTACCAGTCAAGGTGGTCCACTAAGAAATGTTCGTAATCAAGAAACTTTCAATCTTATTTCTAATCGCACTTCTCCCTTCGCTGTCAGCCGCCGACTCTGCGGACAGCAAGCTACTCGCCCAGGGCCGCGTAGACGATGCCATTGCGTCACTGCAAGGCAGAATCAGTCACGCTCCCAATGATGCCGAATCTTACAATCTGCTTTGTCGCGCATACCTCACGCTGAGCGACTGGGACAGGGGCATCCCAGCGTGCGAGAAGGCGGTTTCGCTTGATCCGGGCAATGCTCAATATCATCTCTGGCTGGGTCGCATCTACGGAGAAAAGGCCGACCATGTGGGCTTCTTCAGCGCGGCGAGCTTGGCCCGGAAGGTTCATAGCGAATTTGAAACCGCGGTTCGGTTGGACCCGAACAGCGCCGAGGCGCGTACCGATCTGGCTGAGTTCTACATGGAAGCTCCGGGAATCATGGGTGGGGGATGCGACAAGGCTGAGGCACAAGCTCAGAAGCTCGCCACTCTGGATGCCATCAGAGCCGGCTGGGTCAAAGGGCGCCTTGCCGAAAAGAAGAAGGACCTGATCTCAGCCGAGAACCAATATCGTGCCGCTATCGAAGCCAGCCACGGCGCGGCGCTCGCCTGGTTGAATTTGGCATTCTTTTATCGCCAAACCGGCCGCCTGGATGCAATGGAAGATGCCATCCGGCACGCCAGTTCCGCCCCGCTCGATCAACCTGAGGTCCTGATGGAGAGCGCCGCCGTGCTGCTTCGCTCCAAACGGGACCTTGCGCAAGCTACGCAGTTGCTCCGTCGTTATCTGTTATCCGGCCCCACGGTCGAAGCCGCACCTGCGTTCAAAGCGCACTACTTGCTGGGGACCGCGCTCGAGCAGCAAGGCGACCACCCGGCAGCGGCTCAGCAATACCGCACGTCGCTCTCCCTGGCCAAGAGTTTCATACTCGCTCAGACCGCATTGGACCGGCTGAATCGCGAAGTGGCCGGCGTAAGTGAACCCGGCCAAGTCAATTCCCGCGCGCAAGAATCCGAAGACCAAGCGGATTCCCTCTGATCCGCGTCCACGAGATGTTTATGACAGTCGAGCCGTCCCGTCGGCTGACCCAGGGTTGAGCGAATATCTCATTCGTTAGAGTGCCCCACCTTTGTCTCTTCCGCATATTCCCGTTGTACCAACTAAAAACCAGGCTTGGCCGATTGGGGCGAATCAGGTCAATGGACTCGCTGTTCTTGGCGTGGTTCGACGGTCCTCATCTACAATCGTATTTTCGAGTCTTGCAACTTCTCTCGAGGATGAAGACATGAAGCCTTTCCGCGGTGCATCAACTCTCGCCGTTCTGTTCGCAATGGGCGTATTCCAGATTTTCTTCTGCGGGATTCTCGCCGCCGAACAACTGCCGCTCAAGCAAGCCGTCGAGTTGGCGCTGGCCCACAGCACCACGATGGGAGCCTCCCACATCGATGAGCAGCGCGCCTTCGCTTCCTACCATGAAGTCCGCAATCAATACCTGCCGCAGTTGAGTGTTGGCTCGGGACTGGGTAAGTCGTACGGTTATCCGCTCAGCCTGGAAGGGTCGGCGCCTTCGATCGTCAATACCACGGCGCAATTTGCGCTCATCAATCCTGCCCTGCGCGACTTCGTGCGAGCCGCCCGATCGGAATACCAAGAGAGCACCATCCAGACCAAAGATCAGCGCAACCAGGTAATCCAGGACACGGTCTTGAGCTACGCCGAGCTCAGCAAATGGGAAACGCTCATGACCCATTTGAGCCATGACTACGAGGACGCGCTCAAAATGGAACAGGTCGTCAATCAGCGGGTTCTCGCGGGAGTGGACAATCCGCTGATCCGCAACCAGGCGCGCCTGAACGCAGCTCGCGTCTACTTCCACATCTCCCAGGCTCAAGGCGCCATCGACGTGCTGCGCAACCGGCTTTCGCAATTGACCGGCCTTCCCGCCACTGCGATCGAAACGGTGCCCGAATCGATTCCGGAATTGCCCGAAGTGCAACAGGAAGAAAATCTCGCACTCAAGGCCACGCAGGAAAACCCGCTGATCCAGATCGCCGACATCCGCGCCACTGCGCTGGCTTTCCGCGCCCGTGGCGAACATCGGGCGATGTGGCCAAGTATCGATTTTGCCGCTCAGTATGCGTTGCTGGCTACCTTCAATAACTATCAACACTATTTTCAACCGAACAGCTTCCAGCAAAACAACGCCACGGTCGGAGTGGAGATCCGCTTCCCTTTCCTGAACCCGCCGCAACGTGCCCGCGCCCAAGCTGCCGACGCAACTGCGCTGCATGCCAAGAAGGATGTTGAGGCAACCAAGAACCAGGTATCGGAACAAACTTTGAAGCTGCAACGCTCGGTCGCGCAACTCGCCGCATTGCAGCAGGTCGTCGATCTCGAGTACCAGATCGCAAAGTCCAACCTCGACGCCACGCAAACTCGAACCGATGCCGGGAGCGCGACTCTGCATGACTTGGACGATGCCCGCAATCAGGCCAACGAACGCTTTGACGCGCTGCAGGATACGAACTTCGAACTGCAGCGAGCGCGCATCAGCCTGCTGCGAACCACCGGCGAACTGGAAGCTTGGGTTGGTGTGGGTAAATAAGAACAAAAGCATGAACCACAAAGGACACGAGGGTGCACAAAGGTCGCCGTCGTCCAGTTTTCCTTCGTGGGTTTGTTTGAAAACCGACCAAAGTGGAAGAACCTCAGAAAACACCATCCATTTCGAGGCCCAGTTTCGCTGTTGGACGCATCAAACCATCCATTCGGCGTAAGCTCTTTGCGCAGGAACAATCTGTCTATTAGACTGTCTTTGCATACACTTATCCGGAATTGCGTACGCCGCCCAGTTGCCGTCGAGAAGCGGCGCTGCAGGTACCCGAAGTGTACCTGGGGACTCTCAGAAAACGCTGTGAAATGTTAGAATTGGGTTACACACATATGCCTTTAAAAACTTTGTTTCTGAATCCACCGTCGTTCGAGAATTTCGACGGAGGCGCCGGATCGCGTTGGCCGGCTACCCGCGAGATTGAAAGTTATTGGTACCCGGTTTGGCTCGCCTACCCCGCCGGAATGCTTGAGGGCGCGCGCCTGCTGGACGCCCCGTCTCATCACGTCTCGGCGGAAGAAACCATCAACATCGCCCGCGACTACGAGTTCCTGGTGTTGTTCACCAGCACTCCCGGCTTCCCCGGCGACATTCGCCTTGCCAAGAAGATCCGGGAGGTCAATCCTAAGATCAAGATCGCGTTCGTAGGACCGCACGTCAGCGTGTTGCCCGAAAGATCTTTGAAGGATTGTCCTGAGATCGATTTCGTAGTCCGCAAAGAATTTGATTTTGCCGCTTACGAGTTCGCCAATGGCAAGCCGCTGGAAGAAATCCTCGGCATCTCGTTTCTGAAAAACGGATCGGTAGTGCATACTCCGGACCGTCCTGAGGTTCAGGATCTCGATTCCCTGCCCCATGTCACGGAAGTCTATCGCCGCGATTTGGATGTGACCAGGTACAACGTCCCGTTCCTGCTTTACCCGTACGTGTCTCTCTACACGACGCGCGGCTGTCCGGCCCAATGCACATTCTGCCTGTGGCCTCAGACTTTGAGCGGGCATCCATGGCGAAAGCGTTCTAGCGACGATGTTGCCAACGAAATGGCCAAGGCCAAGGAATTCTGGCCGAATGTCAGAGAGTTTTTCTTCGACGACGACACTTTTAACATTCAGAAGGTGCGAACCATCGAGCTTTGCTCCAAGCTGAAGCCTCTGAAGCTTACATGGTCCTGCACCTCGCGAGTCACTACCGATTACGAAACTCTGAAGGCGATGAAGGAAGCCGGCTGCCGGCTGCTGATCGTAGGATACGAATCCGGCGATCCCCAAATTCTGAAAAATATCAAGAAGGGCGCAACCGTCGAGCGTGCCCGCCAGTTCACTAAGGATTGTCACAAGCTGGGCTTGGTAGTCCACGGTGACTTCATCCTCGGCCTGCCCGGCGAAACTCACGACACCATTCGCAACACCATCGCATTCGCCAAGGAACTGGACGTAGAAACCATTCAAGTTTCCGTGGCCCATGCTTATCCCGGAACCGAACTCTACGATTACGCGGTGAAGAACGGCTTCATGGTGGGCGACAACAAGATGGTCGATGAGGGCGGCCATCAACTTGCCCACATCCAATATCCCGGCTTGCCGGCGGACGAAATCTTGGAGGCGGTGCACCAATTTTACGACGAGTATTATTTCCGGCCCAAGGCGGTATTCCGCATCCTGCGAAAAGCGGCCTTCAACAGTGTGGATCGCAAGCGCCTCTACAAAGAAGCCAAGACCTTCCTCAAAGTCCGCGCCATGCGCCACAAGTGGGTGAAAGACAAACGCGAGAAGGACGATTCCGCCGCAGCCATCGCACCAGCCAAGGCCTAGTAGGGCCGTGCTGGGACGCAGGTGGGAGTCGTATCAGGGCATCGCTTCAGCGATGCCGGTACTGCGGCAGGATTAGGAGCGCCTTCAGGCGCTGAGTTTCTAGATCGGAGTTCCAACTAGCAACTCAATCCCAAGACCGCTAGGGCAAACCGTGTGACCTTTCGCAAGTATCTGGTTCTCGCCGGCGTGACCCTGTGCGCGTCCATCGGCGATTCCTTCCTCTCCCGGGGCATGAAACAGGTGGGCAGCATTTCGCTGAATCACCTGTCGCATGTAATCCTGGCTGTACTGAATCCATCGGTCGCTTTGGGCATTTTGCTCCTGCTCGGATTCTTCGCTTCCTACATGACTGCCCTTTCCTGGGCCGATCTGACCTACGTTCTCCCCGCGACTTCGCTGGGCTATGTGCTGCTCACGCTGATTGCGAAGTTCTATCTGCACGAGGCAGTGACCACCTCGCGTTGGCTCGGAGTCCTCCTTATCTCGGCAGGCGTAGGATTCGTCACCCAGGGTCCGGCGCTGACCCACCATCCTGCGAAAGCTCAGCTTGAAGAAACAGAATACGAACCGGCTTCAGCGAGGCATGAGCCGTGAGAGACCCGCGATGAAGCAAGCTTATACATGGAGCGCGATTGCGGTCATTGTGTTGGCGTCGACCACCGGTGATGTTCTGCTCTCCCACGCCATGAAACAGGTGGGAGACGTAGGCGCGCTCTGGCGGCGCAGCGGCATGTGGACGGTGCTAAGCCGAGTCCTGCGCAATCCAAATTTCCTGCTCGGCGTACTCGCCATGACCACGGCTTTTTACAGCCTTCTCTTCGGACTCTCCTGGGGCGACGTCAGCCTGATTGCTCCCGCATCAGCTTCCCTCACTTTCATAACCAATGCAGTCGCCGCCAAACTTTTTCTCCACGAGCGCGTGGATCACCGCCGCTGGATGGCCGCGGTGCTGGTCGCAGGCGGCGTGGTGCTGCTGGCCGCGTAGCAATTTGTCGGCGGATCGCACTCTATTGTTTGCTCCGAGCCCACGCATGTACCATCACCAACACAATGATATTTTCTGATCTCTCACTATCGAGACGCCTCGAGCGCGCGGAAGGCCGCGCCTGTGTCGAGTTTGCCGAGGCACAGCGTCGATTGCATCCTGAAAGCGGCGCCGACTGGATCGAATGCGCCGGGGCCTACGCCGCCTTCAACGGCATCGACTCTCCTGTCACGCAGAGTTTCGGGCTGGGCATATTCGAGGAACTCAGTCCGGCCTCGCTCGACGTGGTCGAGCGTTTCTTTCTCGACCGGGCTGCACCCGTTTTTCACGAAGTAAGCCCTTTCGCGGGGGTCGCCGCACTGGATTTGCTCTGTCTGCGCAATTACCGGCCGATAGAGCTCAGCAACGTCCTGTACCGGTCGGTCGAGAACCCCTTGATCGAACACCAGAGTCAAATAAGCGTGCGCGTCATCGACCCGGAAGAGTCCCCGCTTTGGACGGACGTAAGCACAAGGGGCTGGGCGCACGAACATCCGGAACTTCGCGAGACCCTTTTACAACTCGGCGCCATTTTTTCCGCACGCCAGCAGAGCCCATGCTTTCTCGCCGAAATTGACGGCGAGCCCGGCGCCGCCGGCGTGCTGAGTATGCATGATAATGTTGCGCTGTTTGGCGGCGCCTCGACGGTTCCAGAACTGCGTCGTCGCGGTCTGCAAACCGCGCTCCTTCATGAACGCATGCGCTACGCCTTCGACCATGGGTGCGATCTTGCAATGATGGTGGCCGTCCCTGGGAGCGACTCCCAGCGCAATGCCGAACGTAAGGGGTTTCGAATCGCCTACACCCGCACCAAGTGGAAGTTATGTTCGTAAGAACAGGACTTGATTGGGCAGTGAATCCCGAGCGAGGCCTCGCATTTTGACGCGGGCGCTGATTGCTGCCCAGGTTCTGACCTTGATCAGGCTCTCGCGTTTGACGGAGTCCGGATTATCGGAAGAACCACATGAATCCCGACGCCGGCAGATTCGGCATAAGAAACGATGCATCTCGCATCCCAGCGACTCGAGCCACGGATTCCGCGGCCAGATATCCGCTGCGCACCGCGCCTTCCATGGTGGCCGGCCATCCGGTCGCGGTCCAGTCTCCGGCAAGAAAAACTCCTGGCCAGACCGTCTCAGGCTTGGGACGGTAGACATCCACTCCGGGCCGCGGCGAATAGGTGGCGTGGACTTCCTTGATCACCGTCGATTTCACAAGATTCGCGTCGCGTGCGCCGGGAAAAAACTCACGCAGTTCGGCCAGCGCCAGTTCGATGATTTCGGTACGCGACTTTTCAACCAGAATTTTGGATGAACTCACGACGAGTTCTACGTAGCTGCCGTTGCCGCTATCACTGCGGCCCAGCAGCTTGGATTTGTGGAACATCCATTGAATGGTTCGGTCCAGCAACACCGCATGATCAAGGTCGGTGATCTGGCGGTCGAACCAGAGATGAATACCGGTGATGGGTGAAGTCTCGAATCGCGCCAGCACTCGGCGCAACGGCTCAGCAGCCGGAGTCTGCGGCAGTATGCGGGACAAGACATCGAAAGGTACGGCGAACACAACGAAATCAAAATTCGCTTGCTCGCCGGATACCTGAATTGTCACCTGATCGCGCCCACTCAGAAAAGACTCCACGCCGCTTCGGAGTCGAATCTCGCCGCCATGGGAGGTGATGTAATCTCCAGCCACGCTGTAGAGTTCGGTTAAGGGGACGGTGGGCACCCCCATCCGTCCAGCCGCCGA
>Ga0210383_10001028_pt1 | contig 25725 bp, 21 predicted proteins | sample IncBWC14OmetaG_FD_160072 | JGI IMG/M metagenome (GOLD analysis project Ga0210383, IMG submission 160072) | Forest soil microbial communities from Barre Woods Harvard Forest LTER site, Petersham, Massachusetts, United States - Inc-BW-C-14-O ... | reverse complement strand
TCAGTGAAGCGATCAGTGTGGTGCAGCGCGTCCGCAACGACGTTTGGGGAGTGCTTCTCGGTGGGACCTTCGGTACAGCAGGGGGATACGAGGAGAAACTGCGACGGGTAGCGAACGAAAAAGGAGCAGGACGAATTCTGATGCCCGGCAAAATCACCAGCGATGAAGTTGCGCTGTGCTGGCCGGATTTCGACTGCGCGGTTCACGTGCCCTTGTCTGAAAACTGCGGAGGGGTCGTCGAACCTCTCCTAGCTGGAATCCCCACTATCGCTGGCGAAGTAGGCGGCTTGCCGGAAGTGGTTCAGGAAGCGGTAACCGGAAGGCTGGTGCCTACTCGCAACCCTCAACTGCTGGCAGAGGCAGTGCTCGATGTTCTGAATCGTATGGACGACTACAAACGAATGGCCCAGCGCGGCCGGCAACTCGTTTCCGTGATGTTTGATCCCGAGCGATGCAGCCACGAAGTGCTATCGATCTATCGGCACATTCTACTGAATGAACCGCGCCCGGAAAGCTTTGATCCCGAGCAGTTTTTGCAGTCGGACGAACAGGTTCTCGCAGCCTCGATGTAATCGATCCTGTATGGCGAAGCGACTATTTGACATCATCGTAGCGATATGCGGCCTGGTGATTCTGTCACCTGTCCTGCTCGTGGTTGCTCTTCTCGTGCGCCTATCTCTGGGCGCACCGATCCTGTTTCGTCAGGATCGACCCGGCTTCAAGGGGAAACTTTTCACTTGTATCAAGTTCCGCACTATGACCGATGCTCGGGAAGCGAGCGGAGAGCTATTACCTGACTCGCAACGACTGACCCCACTTGGCCGTTTCCTTCGTAAAACCAGCATTGACGAACTAGCGGGCCTCATCAATGTGGTTCGCGGCGAGATGAGCTTGGTGGGTCCGCGTCCACTGTTGCCACAGTACGTGCAGCGCTACACGCCGGAGCAAATGCGTCGGCATGAGGTTAAACCAGGCATCACCGGGTGGGCGCAGGTCAACGGCCGGAACGCCCTTGAGTGGGAGCAGAAGTTCGCACTCGACCTCTGGTATGTCGATCATCAGAGCTTCTGGCTGGATCTGCGCATCCTCGCCACAACCGCGTGGCAAGTCTTCGGGCGTAATGGGATTGCAAAGCCCGGGCACGCTACCATGCCAGAATTTCTCGGCACCAGGGCAGGGCGCGACTCGGGAAAAATGACGCGCCGCAAGCGAATCGTAATTATTGGAGCTGGTGGAGCAGCGAGGGAAATCACTTCTGCGCTGCGTTCCATCAATCAAATTGAGCCGCAATTCGAGTTCTTAGGCTACGTGGTTAGTGACCTCGCTCGATTACAACCACGCGACAGTAGCGGCCAGGTACTGGGAGACTTTGGCTGGTTGCAAGCAAATCGGCAGTCCCTCGATGCACTTGCAATCGGGATCGGCACTCCGGCGACCCGGTTGAGACTTGCCGCCGAGCTTCGCCATTTGTTGCCAGAAATCGAGTGGCCCGCGATCATACATCCGACCGCCATCATTGACCTCGATTCAGCCCGAATCGCCGAAGGATCTTACATCGGCGCAGGGGTCACGGCAACCGTGAACATTACTGTGGAACCATTCGCGCTTTGCAATTTCGGCTGCACCCTGGGACACGAAGCGCGCATCGGTGCCGGTTCCGTAATTAACCCCGGCGCAAACATTTCCGGAGGCGTGGCGATCGGGACCGGCGTCTTAATAGGAACGGGCGCACAAATTCTCCAGTATTTGCACATCGGTCCAGGCGCCACAGTGGGGGCGGGCGCAGTGGTTACTCGTAATGTCCCCGAGGGTCTTACAGTTATAGGAGTCCCAGCCCGACCTCAGAGTTCAGATCGAACTGAATCCGAAGTCCAACAACTTCACTACCAGGTCTAATTCCAGACGATCTATCGAAGCGTTCGCAATTTTCTTTGACCTATGTTGATCTTCGCTACTAGCGCCTATCCAGATCCTGAGCCAATCGAGTCATTCCTCCGCCTTGCCTCCTATGGCAGGCGCCATCGCTTGACGGCAAACGTAGATGAAGCCAATGCAATCCTATTCGTTGAAAATTCGCGCTATCATGAAGACACCTTCTTTTCCCGCCTTAAGCGCAACACTTTGGTCCAGAAGCATCGTAACCGATGCTTCATGTACAACGAGCACGACCGCCCATGGTGCTTGCTTCCCGGTCTGTATTGCTCCATGCCGCGGCGTTGGTTCGACAATGCACGGCAAAGGGCAACACGATACATCAGGTTGCTGAATCCCGTTGATACCAACCCGTCTGACCAGCCGGATATATTGTTTTCGTTCCTTGGTAATTCCCAAATCCCTCTGCGGCGACAGCTATTACGGTTGAAAAGTCCAAGGGCGATCATCGAGGACACCAGTTCTTTCAATGCCTTCTTCGCCAAAGAGCAGACTAACAACCACGCCCGGTACGCGGATGTCTTGCGACGCTCGAAATTCGTGCTCTGTCCCCGTGGCAGCGGAACTAGCTCCATCCGCCTTTTTGAAACGCTCTGCGCTGGGCGCGTACCAATCATCATTTCGGACCACTGGGTCGCCCCAGACGGCCCAGACTGGTCCAGTTGCTCCCTGCGAGTGCGAGAGCGCGACATCACCGGAATTGCGCAAATCGTGTCGGATCTGGAACCACGCTGGGCGGAGATGTCCTCCGCAGCAAGGCAAGTATGGGACGACTGGTTCTCCGAACAAGTGCTGTTTGACCGTATGGGAGATGCGCTTGCTGCAATTACGAAGGAACGAATGATTCCCGAATACATTGCACAACGCATTCCAAGCATTCCCGAGTGGGATTGGCGGCTGCGTCGAGCAATTCATCACCTGCGTCCGCACTCATCCAGGAGCCATTCAGCGCAACGCAAAGACGCTTTAGCTGTCGACGAGAAAATTGCGGCTAATCCGGCGCAGACGCTTCCGGAGGCGTAGTGATCGCCACTGGCGTGCTAGTCAGAACTGCGGCACAAATCCGCCAACCTCTTCGCATTGCCGCATTGCCGGCAGGCGCGGTCGGTACTCATAATGTTCCCGCGGGTCTCGCTGTGCTCGTGATCCCAGCGCGCCCTCGTGGTTTGGTTGAGTTACCATCTTCGGCCCAGCAAGGGCAATTTCAGACTCGATTCTGTAGTGTTCACGCCCTCTATTTATGGATAACGCAGTGACTTCGGCGCCCCCGTGCTGCCCTCGTTACCTCAGCTTGGACATTTGGCGGGGTGTCGCCTGTTTGATGATCGTCGTGTTTCACTCGACTTACTACATTCAATCGGAGATTGCAGAGTCACACGGGATTCGTAAGCTCCTCCTGGTCGGACTGCCCCACCTTTGGGTCGGAGTCCCTATCTTTTTCGTGATCTCTGGATACTGCATCAGTGCAGCCTGCGATTCCATGCGACGCAAAGAACAGTCGGTTCGTTCCTACTTCTGGCGAAGATACCGCCGGATATTTCCTCCTTTCTGGGCATGCGTCCTGCTCACGGCGACCGTGTTATGGATTTCAGGCAACTCCGCGCTATTCACCGAGTCGGCGCGGGGAGTTGCTTTTCCCACGCTAACGTCCCTGTCGCTGTCGCAGTGGCTTGGGAACCTGACTCTCACCGAATCCTGGCGATGTAATCTTGGGGGTAATTCACTAGTTTACTTACTAGGTCAGTCCTGGTCGCTTTGTTACGAGGAGCAGTTCTACATTGTCTGCGGGATACTGATATTTGTCGCACCAGACAAGTTCTTTCGCAATGCCACTTACCTCTCTGCTGCGGTGGCAGCGGTTGCGAGTGTTTCGCCTCGCAATCCCATCCACGGGTTCTTTGTCGACGGCCGCTGGCTTACCTTCGCCCTCGGCATGCTTGTGTATTGGACGCTCAGCTATGCGAGCGAACAGACCCGCCATTACGTAAAAAGCACCGCTGCTCTAGTGTCTGTGACCACTGTTGCCAGCCTTTCAATCCGACCCATTCGCATTTGGCTCCTTTCCGATATCCGTACAGAACTACTCTGCGCTCTCTTGTTCACAACGACGCTGCTCTATTTACGTCCCCTCGATGCTCAAATCATGCGAAGTCCTGTATTCCGCCCCTTTAGTTGGGCTGGGACGATGTGCTACAGCCTGTATCTCTGCCACTGGACCGTAGTGAAGCCGATCAGTTCTTGGCTTTGGCATCACGGCTTCACGTCCGTGGCAACGACCATGCTTGTAACTCTCCCGCTCTGTCTCATGACTTCATTGGTGGTGTCACGTCTTTTCTATTTGGGAGTTGAACGGCATTTTCTGAATGTCCTACCAACTCCTCAGCCGAAGTTGTTTGCCTCTGCAGCAACCGCTTGATGACAACTTCGAGAGCGTTCGCGAGTTTATTTCAGAAGGAGTAATACCGGGTTTTGATTTCACAATCACAGCTCATATGACTTCCACAGCAATCGAAACGTTGTTTGTTGAAGAAGCGAACATCTTTGTGACGCCCGTGCAGGCTGATGTGCCGGAACTGCCGCGCCAAGGACTCAATTGGTCCTTTATGCGTCTCTCGGGTAGTCGAGTGGGATTGGCGGCTGCGTCGCGGAATCCATTAGGACGCTGACAAACATGAGCGAGAACACGACCTTCGAAGCACCCCCGATCGAACAGATATCCCACAGTGCACGGGTCGGCGCAGGATGGTCCCTGGCCAGCCTCGTCGGAAGGCAGTTGATCGCCCTCGGAGCAACTGCTGTCCTGGCCCGTGTGCTTTCCGCCGCCGACTATGGCCTGTTTGGAATGGTCGTCGCCATAACGGCCCTGATGCAGGCCTTTACGGACCTCGGGCTGTCCTGGGCGACGATTCAACGCAAAGGAGTCACCCGCGCGCAAATTGATTCACTGTTCCTTATTAATGCTGTTTTTGGCCTGCTACTTTGGACCGTCAGCGCCTTCTCTGGAAGATTCCTGGTCTCCTTTTATCATCGTCCGGAGCTCGCTGGAATAACGAGCGTTCTGGGTGCATCGTTCTTCTTCTCCGGATGCGCAGCCCAGCCTCTGGCACTGCTGCGACGGCAGATGCGTTTCAAACAAATAACAGTCTGCGAGCAATGGTCCACGCTGGCCGGAGCGACCATGGGGGTCGGGGCCGCCTTGGGCGGTTTCGGATATTGGGCGCTCGTCATCCAGGTCGGGACGCAGCAGTTTACCTACGCGCTTCTGTTGTTGTTATTGGGAGACTACAGGCCAAGATTCCCTCGTACAGTTCACGGCTTGGCCACCCTGTTGAGCTTCGGGGGCTACATGGCTGGGTACAGCGCCATTAATTATTTTTCGCGTAATCTCGATAACGTTCTGGTAGGCCGGGTTTGCGGCGCGGAGCAACTCGGATACTATTCACGGGCCTATTTCCTGATGACTGTGCCGACGATGCTGGCATCAGGCATGCTGAACGGGGTAATGATCCCCGCGCTCTCTGCTTTGCAGGGTGATCACGACCGCATGGCGGCGGCATTCTTACGCTCCATCCGGTGGATCACGCTGCTGGGCTGTCCCGTCGCACTGGGCCTTGCGGCCTGCGCGCCGGAGTTTGTGAGGTTCGTCTATGGTCCCCGGTGGGCGCCTGTAGTGCCTATGTTGCTCTGGCTCTGTGTGGCTGGGGCGATCCAACCGGTGCAGGCAGCTGTGGGCTGGCTCTACGTGGTTACGGGACGCAGTCGAGCCATGTTCTTCGTCGGCCTCGTCGCCAGTACGGTAACCGTCGCTGCATTTTTTGTTGGCATTCGCTTCGGTGCAGTAGGTGTCGCTCGGGCGTACGCGGCGGCCAACACCTTTCTTGCCGTGCCGGTCTTACTCATCGGTCATCGAATCGCCGGCTTGGAACTGCGCCGAACCCTGGCCGTGGTTGCACCTCTCTTCATCGCATCAATCATCATGGCTGCATGCGTAATTTTCGCCGGCGTGCTCTGCAAAGAAGCAGATTACCGGGTGCGGCTTGCGCTGGAAATCGCCGTGGGAGTCAGCACTTATACGCTCTGTGTGCGGGTGATCGCGACCGACTTATGGAGCGAGGCGACGAGCTATTTGTTCCCGTGGCGCACTTTAACGGCCCGTGCCCTAGCCGTCGGAGCTGAAAGCTAGCATGACCGCTCGGCGCAAAAGACCCCTGTTCGCCTGGTACTCCAATACCTATCTGCACCGGTCGGAAAACTTCTTGCACCGGCAACTGTGCGGCATGAATCATGCGGATGTGCAAGTACTCTCTCAATGGACAACGAATCTCGAAGAGTTTCCGGTGCCACTGCTTTACTGCGCTGAGAGGGCTGCGACTCTTACTGGCCGGATTGCGAATGCGGCGGTTCGTCGACTGTGGCCAGAGCGCAATCGCTACACTCTTCGTCCTTATGTAGTGCGCAGACTTGCCGAACAGATCAAGGAAATGCGCCCGGATCTTATGTATTGCATGTTCGGCTGGCACGCTTCCCAGTTGCTGGACGTGTTCGCGGTAAATGGTTGCCGTGACGTGCCGCTCGTCTTTCATGCAGCTGGTTCTGACATTCTGGCGGCTCACTCGATAGGCCCTGAATATCTTAAGAGATTGCACGAGACGTTCGAGCGTGCAGCATTGATCCTTTGCGGCTCGCAATTCTTGATGTCCAGAGTGCTGCTCATAGGGGCGGCTCCGGAAAAGGTCAGGCTGCACTACATCGGTATCGACATTCCCACCGAGTCGCTCCCTTCGCGCCGTGATCATGACGGACACTTCCGTATTTTAGCGGTGTCACGATTGGCTCCGGTTAAAGGTGTACAACATACGATCAGGGCATTTGCGATGGCTGCTTCCGAGATGCCGCGGTCCACCCTGGAAATCATCGGCGACGGCGAAGAGCTAAGCATCTGTGTAGAACTGGCGAAACGATTCAACGTCGCCGACCGCGTCATTTTCCGAGGCAGCCTGCCGCTTCCCGATGTGTATGCCGCAATGCGCACAGCAGATCTCTTCGTTCAACACAATGTTCGAACTGCTGAGGGCCAAGAGGAAGCCATCGGCGGATCGCCCATCGAGGCTGCGGCGCACGGCTTGACAGCGATCGGCACCAGATCAGGGGGTGTGGCCGAGGCAGTGGTGCACGGCACGACCGGGCTGCTGGGCCAACCCGGCGACGAAAAGGCCATGGCGGAGTCGATGCTGAAGTTGTATCGAAACCCGGAGCTACGTTTCCGTTATGGATCGGCAGGCCGTGAGCGTGCGAAGAGTCTCTTTGACCTAAGGAAGCAGAACCGCAAGTTGGAGCAGATGCTATTAGAAGTCTGCGGACACGCGGCCCCGGCCGCTTCAGAACTTACCTGTAGTGCGGTCATCTAATCGTGATTCATGTCCACGTAATCGACGAGCTTAAAACAGGCGGAGCTCAAACCCACCTGGTCACCATGCTGCGAGAAGCCGTTATGTTTCCCGGCATCGAGCACCATGTTGTATGTCTATTTGGCGATGGAGAACTCAGCGGAGAGATCCGCAGCCTCGGAATTCAGGTACATGCCTTGGATCTACGTCCTCATTTTCGTAAGCGCAAGTTCCTGGCCGCGTCCGCCGAGCTTCAGAAAGTGATAGAAACCGTTCAGCCGGATTTAGTGGAAGCACACCTGACCTGGAGTCGATTGATTGCCCTGTTTGCCGCGTGGAAGGCCAACGTGCCTCTAAGAATTGGTTTCGAGCAGGGCGATTTGTACATGAATTCCCGGAAGTTCCGCTGCGCCAATTTCATCGTACAGATGTTCGCGCATCGCATTGTGGTTTGCAGTGAGGCGCTTGGGGATTGGGTCCACCGAACGCATGGCATCTCGCGATCCAAACTGCTGGTGCTGCATAACTGCGTGGATCTTGCGCGTTTCAGCCCTAACGGTCCGAAAGCGAGCGACGTCGTGTTTCCTGAGGGAACAACCGCGTTCTGCGCCGTGGGGACTCTCGGTCGAGGTGTCAACAAGCGCGTGGACGTCTGTATCCGCGCATTGGCAACTGCGCGTTCTGCAGGAGTCAAAGTGGGGCTGGTCATTTGTGGCGATGGAGAACAACGGCCTGAACTTCAGAACTTGGCCATTTCGTTGGGGGTTGCTTCCCATGTCAAGTTCCTCGGAACCCGCTCCGACGTGGCGTCCGTTCTCCGAGCTTGTGATGTTTTTTGCCACGCCGCTCCCTGGGAGCCATTCGGAATCGTAGCGCTCGAGGCCATGGCGGTGGGCTTGCCGATCGTGGTGCCGGATGCCGGAGGGATTCGGGAGATTTTGGATTCTGGAGAAGGAGGTCTGCTCTATCCCGCGTTGGACGATCGCGCGCTTAGCCAAGCAATGGTCATGCTGTCCCATGACCTCATTTTGCGGAAGACCATGAAGGCCACCGGCCGACGGATCGTGCAAGAAAGATTCTCAGTTCAACGGTACCTCTCCAGGCTCTATCAGGCGTATGGCATTGATGTTGTGTGCGGTGCAGTTGCGACTGGAGAGGCGTCATGAACCGTTCAGTTCTGATCGTTACGCCGTTCTTCGCGCCGCAGAACCATGCGGCGGTCTTCCGTGCATACAAGTTGGCAAAGTATCTACCGCAGTTCGGCTGGAAGCCGGTAGTTCTCACGGTCGACACGCAGTACGAATTCAATGAAGATCCTGCACTGCTCTCCCAACTTCCCGAAGAGACCGAAGTGGTACGTGCGCGATACATCGAACCAACCTTACGGGGGGTTCGGATGGCGCTAGGAGGACGCGACAGAACATTCAAAGGATTGGAAGAAAAAAACTCTAACTGGAAACCGGCACCCTCTCCAGTTCAAAGGTCGGCCGCCATCCGCGCCTATCACCATCTTGTAAAACATTGGCTTCAAATTCCCGATGCATACTGGACTTGGGCTAAGACGGCCACCCGCACCGCAAACAAGATCATAAAAGAGCGCAACATTCAGCTCGTGTTCACTACTGCCCCTCCGTTCTCCTCTCTTTTGGTAGGGGAGTCGTTACACAGAAATGGAGTCAAGTGGGTGGCCGACTTTCGTGATCCACTGGCTTACACTCGGCAGCTGTCGAGCGAAGTTGCGAGCGTACATCACCGGCAGAGAAAGATTGTTCGCCAAACGCTGGCACATGCCGATGCGATTACGCTTGCGTCATCGAGTATGGCCAGTATCTATCGTGACATGTTCGGCGGCAACGGAGTGGATCCAGTCTTCATCCCCACTGGCATTGACGAGGGTGTTCTCCAACCCGACCCTGCCACAACAAAACAGCGGCAGCCCTATTTGCTCTTTGCGGGAGAGGTATTGCCAGAGTTCGACGCGGTGTTTTGGGAGGCGTTCGCGGCGGCAAAGAAGCATGCCAATGAGAACACGGGCATCAAAGTACTGGTTGTTGGCACGCTGGCGCTGAATCGACCAAGGTTGAGTCCTTTTCTTGACAGGTTTGGACTTCATGGGGAGGTCGAGTTCCTGGATCAAATGCCACAATCGGAGATTTACAAGCTTCTACGGAAAGCAGTTGCAGGCTTATTGATACCCGGGATCAATTCACGCTGGTGGACGAATGCCGCCAAGATGACCGACTACATCGGAATGCGCAAGCCCGTCGTGGCGATTGTGCCGGACCCATCCGAGGCACGAACCGCTTTGACCCGCAGCCGTTTGGGTATTTTTCTGGATGGCTCTGTAGAGCGGCGAGCCGAGATCCTGAGAGATTTTCTGCTGGGCAAGCATCAGTTGCCGGTACCTGACGAAGACGAGTGTGACCGGTACACCGCCCATCGACAGGTACAGTCGTTTGTCGAGATATTCGAATGGTTAACAGAATCGAAGGCTATGAGCGTGTCGGCCCAATGAGCGCTAACCCCCAGGACGAGCTTCTTCTCTTCGCCTTTGAGTATCCCCCGGTCTCCGGGGGCATTGCGAGACTCTGCGCTGAAATCGGGATCGGACTGGCACGGAATCACGTGAACGGGCACGTGCTGACGCAAGCTTGCGCAGCACACGTGAACACCGACGGACCACCGGAGATCCGAGTTAGCTCCAAACGTCCTATCCGAGAGTGGCGTGCATTCCAGCGGCTACGAAAGCAGCGGCGCAAGACCCCGGTTATTTGCGGAGTTTGGTATCCCGAAGGATTGCTTACCTATCTCGCCGGGATACGTCCGCTGATCTTGCTTGCACATGGTGCGGAGTTGTTGCCGCCTGTGGATCGTTGGCGGCGGCTCTTGTGGAAGGCTCTGCAACGCCGGGTACTCGAAAGCGCAAGCCTGGTGATTGCCAACAGCGAATACACGCGTCAACTTGTCTACAGGGTCGCGCCCAACGCCCGTGTCGAAACCGTCCCGCTGGCGGTAGATTCTATGCGTTTTGCTCCACGAGATCGCACATCTGCAAAAGAGAAGTACGGCGTTTCTGGAAAGGATGTTCTTTGCACCGTATCGCGCATGTATCGCTATAAAGGACATGATGTCGTATTGCGAGCGATCGCCAGCCTCGCGCCGAATGAACGCGAGCGCATTGTGTACATGGTTGTCGGCAAGGGCCCTTACGAGCCGGAGTTACGAAACCTGGCGGCTGAACTGGGCGTCGAATCGAATGTACGTTGGCTCGGCTTTGTTGCCGAAGATGACCTCCCTGAGGTTTACTCGGCGTCTGACCTCTTCGTTCTTTGCACACGCGATGCTCCGGAGGAGCGGTCGGTCGAGGGCTTTGGTCTGGTTTTTCTTGAGGCACAGTCTTGCGGTACTCCCGTCGTGGGTACTCGAACCGGTGGTATTCCCGCAGCGATTCAAGATGGTATCGGCGGATGGCTAATCGAGCAGGACGATCAAAATGCGCTAGCGGACATCATTCGCACATTGGTGCATTCGCCGGAACTGTTCCGGGCGGCAGGAATACAGGCAAGGCAGCGTGTTCTTCGCGACCACAGTTGGGCCCGCTACATGAAGCGTTTTTCATCCACACTGAAGAGCGCAGGCATCTCCACCAGTAAATACACCGATGGGGTCACGGTGGTCGTTCCCACGCTAAACAGGGGGCCTTATCTGATCGACGCCCTTCAGGACTTGCTCGCGCAAACCCATCGCCCTATCGAGATCCTCGTTGTAGACCAATCTGCGGAAGAGGTCCCCGCACTACGTAACCTGGTTGATGCGCATTCTGACGTTATTTCATACCGCAAAGTGCAATTTCGTGGGTTGCCGCTGGCGCGAAACTATGGATGGCAGCATGCAAAATATGAGGCCATCGTGTTTGTCGACGATGACATTCGCTGCGGACCCAAATTGGTGAGCGAGCACCTCCGGGGATTGACCCAACCCAATGTAGGCATGGTGGCAGGCGGTATCGACCAGCCAACATCTTCTCCGGAAAGAAGTGAGCCAGGGCAGTTTAATTCTTGGACGGCTACGCCGTCGCGTGGTTTCGGATCAACTGGGGAATTTCGCGTGAGCCATGTGCCGGGAGGGAATTTTTCCGCGTGGCGTTCGGTGTTGCGAGTCGCCGGAGGATTCGACGAAGCCCTTTCGCAAGGGGCCGCCCTTTACGAGGAGACCGAACTTTGCCTTAGAGTCAGCAAAGGTGGTTTCGACATTTTGTTCCGAGGAAGCGCTCGCCTTCAGCATCTGGCAGCCGGAAATGGTGGCTGCCGAGTGCCCGATCTCCCGAAATATATTGGTTTCCTGGCGCACAACCGTGCCATCCTCATCCGACGCAACCTGCGATGGTTTCAAGTTCCCGTAGCATGCTTTCGACTATTTCTTCTCCTTGTTTCCTATGCCGTGCATTATCGTACTTATCGTATTTTTCGACCGGGATTTGCGGGATTTTCAAGTGGATTACGTGCGGCTAAACAGCCTCCGATTTGCAGCCAGTACAAATCTGCCGCGGTGCACGCATGACAAGGCTGTGGCTCTTGTGTTTCCCGCTGCTTTTCCTTCCTAACTTGGGCTTCTCGCACGAGACCGCATATGGCGTGCTCGAAATGAGTGATTGGGTAATTGGGCCTTTCGTCCTCTTGCTCTTGATCGCTCCCTCATTGGATCACCGGCAGAAGATCTCACAAGTGAACTTGCTCCTGCTGGCCTTTCTAGTCTGGGCTTCATTGAGCACTCTGTCGATTCACGCTCGATACGACTATCTGGATGTTGTTCCGATCCTTATCGGATGCTTCGTCAAACTTGCCAAGCTGTCGCTTTATGTGACCGCCGGCGTTTTCATCTCGACAAAATTGGTCAGCGCGAGAGTGCGTGCCCAGTGGCTTTGGTCTCTGCTGGCAGCCATGGGGATGCTCAGTGTGGGCCTACTGATGAGCATCAATGGCGAGAGCACGCTACGGATGGAGTCCGTTGCGGGCTACAAGTCCTACAATGCCGTCATTGTTTCAATAGCCATTCTCGGGTCTTACATCGCTGGTTTATGGATCGAAGGCGCGGCAAGCCAGAAATGGCGTTCAGCCGCCATTTTTGTGGTCGGATTTGCACTGTGTTCCGTATTGCTATCCGCATCGCTCACGGCTCACGGACGTGGAGGTTGGCTCGCCCTGATCGTTGGCTGTGGCTACATCCTCTGGAAGAAAACTCGGAGGACCAAAGCTTTCGCGGTTGTCCTATTTCTGGGCTTGATTGGGTCCGTCGCCTACGAGGCGCTTCCCAATTTCAAGTCCCTTGTTGACAATACCATCTCCTCGTCGGACGACACTGAGACGTACCGTGTATCTGGCGTAGACGAAGGTGCGCGTGTCACTACCTGGATACACGAAGCTCCTAAATTGATCAACGCGCCTCTTCTCGGGACTGGCTTCTACCATCGCGGAGGGCCTTCGGGCTTGTGGGACACAGGATCACACAACTTCTTCATTCAGATGTTTTTGGAGACAGGAGTTGTCGGAGGCGTTCTTGTAATCATGGTCTTCGTACTTATGTGGCGTCAGGCTGGGTCAGCAGTTTCGCGGCAGGTCGGCATCAGTGTTGCCACCCGCGCAGCCTTGATGACGGCTGTCGTCGGTGGCATGAGCGGTGAATATTATTACGGCAATGTTAGTGTTCTGGTGCTGTTCGCGGTATTTGCAATTGCCGGCGCCGGGCGCTTAGAAACGGTCACGCGCTTAGCAGGCAATCAGGGGCTCCGAGTTCGGAGTTGGCAAAGGGTCGCTTCATGACGCCGTTGGTTTCCGTTTTGGTGCCCGTGCTCAATGCCGCCGACACCTTGCCTGTCGCGCTGGCATCGCTGCAGGCGCAGACCTACGACAATTGGGAATGCATCATTGTGGACGACGGCTCCAGCGATGATTTGGGGGCCGTTATCAGCAACGTGCGCGATGCCAGGATTCAATTCCATCGCCTTGAAAAAAATCGCGGGCGCGGATATGCCCGTCAGTACGCCTTAGAGTTTGCTCGAGGCAGATACGTTACTTTCCTTGATGGAGATGATTGGATCTATCCGACGAAGTTCCGCGAACAGGTGGACGTGCTCACAGCGCAGCCTGACATCGCAATCGTGAGCACAGGCATGGCAGTCTCGAACCAGCATCGCGAGCTAGTTGGGATCCGAAATTCGGACATTCTATCTTCAGTTATGGATGCGAGTTTTCGACGGCTGGGTATGCCTCCCCTAGCATTTGCTCCTTCGATGATGGCTGCCGATTTGGCGAAGAAAACTGGTTTCGACGCTTCCTTCCCTATCGCCGAAGATGTCGACTTTCTGTTGCGAGCGTTGCTCGGCAAACGATATGCGGTGCTGCCGGCTCCACTGTACGTCTATCGCGAACAAGGTTCCACCACACTCAGCAAGGTGAGCCCAGCCCTGAGCTACTGTTGCCGAATGTTCATGAAATACTTTGGTCAACACCCAGTGGACTGCGCCATGGAAATCGTGAAGGCACGGGGAAAGCAAGTGATCTACCACGCTGCCGCCACACTTGGCCTTTGGGAACACGTTATCGCGCGCCGCTCTCGTCCACCCACCGCCGCCGAGCGTCAGCAGTATCAGGACGCATGGAAAACCGTAACCAATATCGCGCACGCCGTAGTCGTGGCGGTTTCAGGACATCGAGCAAGTGAAACAAATCTACATCTCGACACACAACTCTTATGACGACAGCAACAGTTCAGCAAAGAATTGTTCTACCTCCTGCGCAGGCGGTGTTGCCTTTTGCTCCATGGCCCTATTTTGAAGCGGACGAGATTGAAGCTGCGAGCTCTGTCCTACGATCAGGAAAAATCAACTATTGGACCGGGCAGGAAGGCCGCTTGTTTGAGGCCGAATTCGCTCGATCCGTTGGCACAAAACATGCCATCTGCCTGGCCAATGGAACGGTCGCACTCGAATTGGCCTTGCAGGCGCTCAGGATCGGACGCGGGCATGAGGTCATCACCAGTTCCCGCACTTTCATCGCATCCGCCAGTTGCATCGTCATGCGGGGCGCCCGCCCGGTTTGCGTTGACGTCGACCCCGAAAGTCAAAATATCACCGCAGAAACCATCCGCCGCGCGATTACTCCACGAACGAAGGCCATTATCGTCGTGCATTTAGCAGGCTGGCCTTGCGATATGGACGAAATCCTGCGCTTGGCCGCGGAGCACGATCTGCGCGTGATCGAGGACTGTGCGCAAGCTCAAGGCGCGATGTACAAAGGCCGTCCGGTAGGCTCTCTGGGAGACGTTGCCGCTTTCTCATTCTGCCAGGACAAAATCATGACCACTGCCGGCGAGGGAGGAATGCTCACCACGAATAATCCCGAACTTTGGGAGCGTGCGTGGAGTTTTAAGGACCACGGCAAGAGTTATGACGCGGTTTACAACCGCGAGCACGGCGAAGGCTTTCGTTGGCTGCATGAGTCTTTTGGCACCAACTGGCGAATGACCGAGATGCAGGCGGCGCTCGGACGCGTTGCGCTCAAGAAAGTTCCCCGATGGGTCGAGACCCGGCGTCGTCACGCGAATGCATTGACCAAAGCTCTCTCCCGCTTGCCCGGCCTGCGAATTCCAACGCCTCAAGACGGCGCCTATCACGCATATTACAAGTATTATGTATTCCTCCGCCCCGAGATGCTGCGCGACGGATTCGACCGCGAGGCAATCATGCGCGCGATCAACGCGGAAGGTGTGCCCTGCTTCGTCGGAAGTTGCAGCGAGATTTATCTTGAAAAGGCATTCGTCGCGCGGCGCAAGCATCCGAATCTCCCCGTAGCGAAATCGCTCGGCGAGACCAGCCTCATGTTCCTGGTTCACCCAACCCTGTCGGACGAACACATCGCGTTTACCTCCCAGACAGTCCAGAACGTTATGGCAAAGGCACTCAAATAAGCGCCGGCTCCGCAACAGCGGTGCCAACCACTCATCGCATACATAGATATCCCCGGATTACTCATGGCAAACGAATTTCGCAACACATCCTCTATGCTCGGCAGGCAGCGGTTCTGGGCCATCACCTTGTTCCATTTTCTGCTGATTGCGACCTCGATCGTAATCGCTTGGTTGCTTCGGTTCGACTTTCGAATTCCATTCCCAACTCTGCTCCTTGGCTGCTTGCCTATATTGATCCTGTTCCGAGTCGCGGCCCTGGCACGCTTCAACCTCTTGCACGGATATTGGCGCCACAGCGGGGTGTCCGATGTAATTGACATTGGCAAAGCGGTCGCTCTGGGCAGCCTGGCGTTCTTCGTAACCACCCGCTACGTTTTTCGGAAGTATGAGTTCCCGCTTTCGATCTACATCCTGGAAGCCATTATTACGACCGCAGCGTTGGCGGGCGCGCGCTTCTGCGCGATCGCTCTTAAGAACAGAACGCTGTTAGGCTCATCCACGCAGAACAAGCGTCGAGTGATCATCGTTGGGGCGGGAGAGGCGGCAAGCCTTTTGATCCGTGAAATGTTGCGGACTGAGTTCGTCGCCGTGGTCTGTCTCGATGACGATGTTTTCAAACACGGGGCAAAAATTCACGGTGTGCCGGTTGTAGGCTCTATTGATTTAATCGGAACGGCAGCCAATACCTTCGATGCGGGAGAAGTCTTCATCGCCATTCCATCGGCCAATGGCACGCAAATGCAGCGCATCAGCAGAATTTGCGAGCAGGCCGGTATGCGTTACCGAACTGTCCCCAACCTTCACGATCTGTTGATGGGCCGCGGTTCAATTTCGCAATTGCGCGAAGTAAGCGTGGAGGACCTCCTCGGCCGCGACCCGGTTCAACTGGACCTGAGCCAGGTTCGCAACCAGATCGCCGGTAAAGTGGTCATGGTCACTGGAGCCGCGGGCTCGATCGGCTCGGAGCTCTGCCGTCAGGTTCTGGCGTACTCGCCCGCTAAGCTGGTCGTGTTGGATCAGGCCGAAACGCCAATGTTCTACCTGCAATTGCAGCTCACGAAACAGCCTTGCGGCGATCGAGTCGTTTACATGGTTGCGGACGTCGCCAACACTTCACGCATGCGCCGGATACTCGCCGAGGGAGCAGTGGATATTATTTTCCACGCCGCAGCCTACAAGCACGTTCCGCTCGTCGAACTCAACATTCGCGGAGCGCTCACCAACAACGTGCTCGCGGTCCCGCCTTTGCTGGATGTCGCCGAGGAGTGTGGCTGTGAAGCATTCGTGTTGATTTCGTCTGACAAAGCGGTCGAGCCTACCAGCTTCATGGGCGCCACCAAAAGGTTGGGAGAACTCATGCTGGCGGCGCGACCAAAAAAGAATATGCGCTGCGTATCGGTGAGGTTTGGGAACGTCCTGGGCTCGCAAGGCAGCGTGATTCCGGTATTCAAAGAGCAGATCGAAAAAGAGAGCCGCATCACCATCACACACCCGGACATAACCAGGTTTTTCATGACTATTCCCGAAGCCGTGTCCTTGGTTCTGCAGGCATTTACGATCGGCGAGCATGGTGACATTCTGGTTCTGGACATGGGCAGTCCTATCCGCATCCTCGATCTCGCGCATTCATTGATTCGCCAGTGCGGCAAATCTCCGAGCGAGATCAAGATCGAATTCGTCGGCTTGCGTCCGGGAGAAAAGCTGCACGAGGAGCTGTTCTATCCGCGGGAAAAGCAATTGCCGACGTCGAACCGCAAAGTCAAGCGAACCCAGTCCGAAATCATCCCGTGGCCCGCGTTGTGGGCTCATCTGGAAGACCTGATCTCATTGACAACTTCTGGAACTGAGATATCGATCCGCGAGAAGATGAAAGAAATCATCCCTGAATATTCCTACCAATCGGAAGCTGTACATGTGCAGAACGAAGCGCCCGAGAATGCGTTCTCGCCAGTCATGAATATCGAGAGAGCATTCGCCGCCGGGGCGGGGCAGGACTAGCCGTTCAAGTCACAACCCGGCTCTTCCTGTTCTCGGGCTTACTCTCCATCTCACTTTTGAACTGATTGTTAGCAGGACTCTCGCCGACACAGCCTCGCAATTAAAGCTTCGATCTTCCGCTTTCGCCCGTTCCGCCACCCCAGCTTTTCCTACACTAATATTTCAGCCATTCTCTTACTGATGTTGTCTGTTGATCGCGGTAGCAGAGCCGCCTGGGGATGAACCGCAGGGGACACCAACACCCGCCCGTTCCTTTGTTAAAATCAAAGTCTTCCTCAACCATGAATCGTCGACTCATTTCTCGGCAACTGATGATGATTACGGAACTTGAGATCCGCCGCTCCAAGCCGGAGGTTACTCTGGAGCCGCTGGATCTCGTCCTTGCGCTCTTCGACGCTCGCGGAGAAGAGATTACAATTCTGCAGGTCGGTGCCTGTGACGGCGTCAACAATGATCCCATTTATGATCATGTGGTGAAGGGTTTCACCCGCGCGATTTTAGTTGAACCAAACCCCTTCGCATTCGCTCGCTTGCAAAAGACCTACGCGGGGCTCCCGAAAGTGACCCTCATCCAGACCGCCATCGGGGAGCATGATGGCGAGGCACACCTCTATCGAGTCAAGAACTCCAATCAAGTGGAATCGGATAATTTGAGCTTTCAAGTCGCGTCCTTTTACTCCGAACACCTTGAGCGCCACGGCCATAAGCCCGACGATATCGAGCGGATCAGTGTGCCTTGCCGCTCGCTCCAATCATTGGTGGCCGAACTCGGCCTGCCTAAAATCGACATTCTCCAAGTCGATGCCGAAGGTTTTGACTCGGCGGTTGTGCGCATGGCGTTGAAAATGCCAGTCAGACCCGACTGTATTAACTTCGAGCATGTTCATTTGCGCGCCGTCGATCGCAAGCCGCTTTTCGAGTTGTTGAAGGTCCATGGTTACCTGCTAGGCTACGACGCTTCAAACATCCTCGCCTTGCAAATGCCGTTACTGGAGCGATTGAAGAAGGGTAAAACTTAATCCTCGCAGACGAACCCTTGGTGGGGCAGGCCGCATCACTCCGCTCCTCTCGCATTGCCTTTTTGACGTGTGCGCCTGGCGATTGAGCCCGGCGCTTCCCCGCTGATCAAATCCTCGGAGGGCCTTCAACCCCGGGTTTTGTTCGGCGTCCGTCTATCCTTGTCCATTTGAGTTGCTTTTCCAACCAGGAGTTGTTCAGCCTGCTCTCGTCTCTGATTATTCCTACCAGTCGGAAGCTGTGCATGTGCAGAACGAAGCATTCAAAAATGCTTTTTCTCCAGTAAACACAAGAAAGATTCCACCCTCCTCGACCGAAGATGCCCCGAACACCGAACCACGCGGGAGCAAGGCGCGACTTCAGCCTGATTAAGAAGAAGAGTCTGGTGATGAAAATTCACACCTAACCGAACTTTCGCGAATCTGATTCAAGCAAAAAAAATGGCAATCTCCGGCGCCCAATAAAACGCCTTTCCGCACGAACGCCCGGCGTCTCCCCGGTCCCGAGTTTATGTTCAGTCTGGAACGATCGCAACTGTGTCATCGGGAGCGCTTTGAGTACTGCTTGAGCTTCATCGAGAATGTCATGGATAACGCAGTTCTTCGCACCGTTATCCGCCCAGTACTGGCGCAATTCCCCGAAATAGTGGTCAAGCGAACGATTCTCCTGCGCCATGAAGATGATGTGATTAAGCTTCGAAAGGCCGGCTGCAGAATCCTGCGGCATAACCTGAGCCATGGAACTGAAAGCCCCACAACCGAGCGCGCCGAGGATGATTGCAGACTGCAGTAACCGATTGTTCGACATGGCGCATTGGATGAACCCCCGAAATTGTCGGGTTGTCTCTCGCAAGCCCGTAAAATCATGCCCGCGGCTTAGTGCTTGCACATCTTGTTGTGGCCAAGTCAGTAAACCCAATTACACTCGCCGCGCCCCGACCGTAAGCACTCGACAACTCGCGGCGGGTGGTCCTGACGTCTACACCGGACCTATACCGCCTAATTCATTTTGGTTCGACGAGAGGGCCGTTCGTGATAAGTTTCGAATCCACTATGCCGATTTCGACCCGGCGGTTGGCAGCACGCGCCTGTTCGCTCTCGCCCGGAACGCGCGGGTCGGATTTGCCAAAACCCTTGGTGCTCACGATTGTCGGGGAAATCCCGGTCTGCACCAAGAAGTCGCGAACAGCTTCGGCGCGATGCTGTGAGAGTTGCAGGTTGTACGTCTGCGTGCCGATGTCGTCCGTGTATCCATAGACAGCGATCGTATATCCCTTAAGCGTCATCAGGATCCCGGCGATGCGATTAAGGATGTCGCGATATTCCGGTTTAATGTTTGCTTTATCAAAATCGAAGCGAATCGACTTGCTGTCCAGCGTCATCACCAGGCCCATCGCGGTGCGACGCGTTTCGGCGATTTGCCCGAGAGCCTGTTGCAGCTGTGCAAGTTCCGCCTCCCGCTGTTGCCGATATTCCTCAGCCTGCTGTGTGGCTTGAGCTGCCTTTTGCTGTTCGGCGGCGGCTTGCTGCCGCGCAAGTTGCGCCTGCGCCTCTGAGTTCGATTGATCCTGCTTCGCCAAGTCGCGCTGTTGAGCGGCTGCCTGCGCGTTCGCGGCCGCCTGCGAAGCCTGCTGAGCCAACGTCTGCGATTGCTCCTGTGCGCGCACGACCTGCCGGCTGAAATCTTCCGTCTGCTGGCTGAGGCGTGCCACCTCGCGCTCCAGGCGACGGACCGACACTAGATAAACAAACCCAAGAACCACGTTGAGCGCGATTGCGATCACTCCCAGAGCTAGCGCCAGCTTCCCTTGAGAATTGGCAGGTGCGTCCCCAAGTTCATGCTCGTCCGGCTTGAGCGCCTCGCGTGAAGAGTCCATCATTTGGCAATCTTAGCGTGGAATTCTAGATTGGAGCAAAACGAGATAGTTCCCGGATGGTCGACAAACGAGAAACTGACGATGTATTCCGATGAGTTTCGGTTTGCCCGTGATCACAGTGTTGACGAAATGGCCTGTTGCGCAGAGTTCCCTGCCGTCGTGACTCCAGATCGGGAAATAGCCCCCTTTCGCCGAGACTTGCCATTTGCCGGGCCCGCTCTTGAAGGTGAGGCGGCTGCGTATACCGCTGGCCGGATCGAGCACGGAGATGTTGGAGTTGCCGCGCGCGCCGATCTGCAGGGCAATGCGAACGCCTTGGGGAGGCTACGTTGCACTACAACGGTGTACGCACTCGGCTGGCGTTAAATCTCGATTACGCTTATTGACCGGGTTCTGATGCAGTCGGCCTGATCTAAAATCGGAATGGTGCAGTTCGCGCTCACTGGCACAGAGGTTCGCGCATGCAGGACCCGATGAGCGGCCTCGCGCCAGAATGCCTTCTCGAGCGCCGGTGTTCGAGATCATCAACCTTCTCACAGCAAGCGCGGCGTACGGTGAATTCCGCTGTACTCAACTCTGTCTCGGGGGCTTCACCCTTGCGTGCAGTAGCCCCAGCCAAAAGTCCGAATCGGAGATGCCGCAGCGTGCCACATCATCGCGGACAGTTCTCCGGTTCGGTCACAAGTTCGTACGCCACAACAGAACTATCGTAAGCTTGTCCGAAGAGCAACAGTAGATCCAGCTTTCTCGGCTCGTGCGATTTCCTTCTCAATTTTTCCCGGCACGAGTCTTGCCTCAACTGTGCTTCCATCCAGTCTCAGCCGCTCCAAGACAAACAAATCGGGGTCGTAGTGCCCAAATACAACTTGTCCATGTGAAGCCGGCGTGCTGGACTCCGCGACGTTGAACTGAAACATCCTCGCTTTCCGGTCTTCACCCTGCACCACAACAATCTGTTTTTGCAGATTGACTAAGAACGTGTAGGTTCCTGCGGGAAGAACCATGTTTCCGACTGAAAAGCGAAAGGGAATCGAGGCAATCTGGCGGTTGGTTAGGCTATAGATCGACTGCCCGTTCCCAAGAATGCTGCAAGCGAGCAGCACTGCGACGACTAACATTAACTTTTTCAGCATGTTTTGTCTCCTGCACGACTGGATTCGTTCAGTGCCTTTTCGGCGCCAAACGCGTCGGTTATCGCAGCAGAAGACGGGGCCTGCCAAGGAACGACGTCTCCTATGTGGATCAAATCTACCTAGCAGCTCAAGTTATTGAGCCGGTGCGAGATTTGTTCGCATGTAGCAAGAATTTGAACCCATCCCTGCAAACCAATGAGGCGTGCATTCCGTCAAAAGGGCAGCGATGGATAGCGATTATCAGAACGGCAACTCGCAGGCGCTGCGGTTTGGTGTCTTCGATCTGGATTTGCGCACCCAGGAGCTGCGGAGGTGCGGCACTCGAGTCAAACTACCCCGCCAATCCTTTCAGGTGCTGCAAATGTTGCTGGAGCGTCCTGGCACGCTCGTGAGCCGCGAGGATTTGCAGAACGCCCTGTGGCCTGCCGACACCTTCGTCGACTTCGACCATGGCCTCAATAATGCAGTGAAGCGGATTCGCGCCGCCATCGGTGATTCCGCCGAAACGCCGCACTGGATCGAGACACTCCCCCGGCTGGGCTATCGCTTTATTGGCCCAGTCCAAGTTGCCACAAACGGCCACCTGCCCGCTCCTGTACCTACGAACGGCGACGCTCCGGTCGCACTGCCGGTGAACCACGGCGACGTCCCCACTCAAAGCGCTTCCGAAGTTCGCCCAACGCCATCCGCGGCTCAGAAATCAAGCAGAACTCGCTGGCGATGGAGCATCGCTTCACTGACACTATTCGTGATTGCTGTTTTGTTTGGCTGGCACTATCGGGCGCGGCGTAGCGTTGCATCGGCGGACGGTCTACAGCTGATTCCGTTTACCTCTTACCCCGGCTACGAGTTCGCACCAGCGTTTTCACCCGATGGCAATCAGATATCCTTCTCCTGGAATGGCAGCGAGGACAGCGAGCTTTTCGATCTATACGTGAAGGTGGTCGGCACAGATACACCTGTTCAACTCACACATGAACCCTCTAACGCGATCACTCCCGCATGGTCGCCAGACGGGCGGTTCATCGCTTTCACTCGCGTGAACCACAGCTCGGATGCTGCCACTGGGGTCTTCCTGATCCCTGCCGTGGGCGGACCCGAGCGCAAACTTGCTTCTCTGGGCTTCGGCAAGTCGCTGTACAAAGGCGGTATTGCATGGACTCCGGGCGGTCAGTCACTCATCTATCCGGAACCAAGGAGCGAGCTTCAGTCCGAACTTGTCATGCTGAATATCGGCACACTTGGGCGGCAGGTTGTGGCTAAGCCCTCGTCGCGTTGCAATACCGCCGGTATGCCGGCGTTTTCTCCCGATGGCCGCTGGCTCGCCTTCGCCTGCATGTTCGACTATGGTCTGGCCGCCTTGTACGTTCAGCCTTGGCCAACCGGGAGCGCGCGCGAACTCCTGGAACTCAAAGGTGATCTTGATGGACTGGCTTGGACCGCCGACGGAGAAGGCCTCGTCTACTCACGCGACAACAATCTCTGGCGCATTCCCTGCAGAGGGGGCCCTGCGGAGCGTTTGTGGTTCGGGCAGGACGCATCGCATCCGACCATCGCCCGCGCGGGCTCGCGGCTGGCGTTTACGCGCAACCAGAAATTTTATGATATTTGGCGCATCCCGATTGGGGATCCGCGCCGTAGCGTCGAAAAAGCCATGCGCGTAGCACCCTCGGAGCTTGTACAACTGAACGCTCAGTATTCCCCCGATGGAAAGCGCGTTGTCTTTGAGTCGAATCGATCCGGGTCCTCCGAAGTCTGGTTGTGCGATGTAGATGGCTCGAACCTTTTGCGGCTTACGAACTTTGGCGGTCCACTGACAGGAACTCCGCGTTGGTCACCCGATGGCTCCAGGATCGTCCTGGATTCCCGCGCTTCTGGAAAGGCGGAACTCTATGTTGTTAGTGCAAGTGGCGGAACACCCCAAATGCTGGCGACCCGACCCGATGGTGGGTCGGTGCCGTTCTGGTCGCATGATGGCAATTGGATCTATTTTTCATCTGACGTCGATCATGTTCCGCAGATTTTCAAGATTGCTGCCGACGGAGGAACACTGATACAACTCACGCATCGCGGCGGGTTCATGGCGAGGGAAACCCCACTCGGGAACCGCCTTTACTATTCACGCATCGACAACGGAAGAATAGAAATTTGGTTCATCGGAACCGATGGCAGCGGCGAGAGTCCCGTTACAGGTCTGCCGCGGCTCATGTGGCCCGCGTGGGACGTGACGGATCGTGGTTTTTACTATTATGACGGAATGTCATCCGACCGCGAAATCCTGTTCTTCGACTTCGCCACCAAACGCATCCGAACCGTTGCCCGGACCCCCGGCCGTCCGGATCCCTTCTCACACAATATCTCGGTCTCGCCTGATGAGAAAGACATCCTCTACACGCAGATGGGACATAGCACAGCTGACATAGTGCTCGCTGAGGGATTCCATTGATCAGATCGACTTGAAACCGTGTAGGCTGGGCGTGCCGTTGGCTCACGCGTGTGTTGGTTTCATCACCTGCAGCACAAGGCGATCCGTCCTAAGCTTCGTCTGCTGGTGCGTATCGGTTTCGCTTTGAGAATTCGCTTCCTGGCGATCCTTGGTGGACACTACCCTACATGGCGCGAAGCCCGCGCAGAACTCAACGAACTACCGTTAGCGGCCGAGGCATGGAACGATGTGGTTTGAAATCCATGGGGCTGACAAAGGTATCCGGACTGTGGGAAACTGAGGGCATGAAAAAACCAGAATTGACCGACCTGGGTTGGCTTGGACCAAAGGACGAAATGGATCGCGCCAGCCATCGTTTCGGCAAGTGCTCCGAGTGCCACGAGATCATCTGCGTCGAAAAGGCCGCGACTGATACGCAGAATACGCAACCGGAAACTAATGAAATGCTCTATCAGGCGTTTCGCGCACACGTTAAGATGAAGCACGTTTCCAATGCTCTGCAGGCGGATGTGGCATAGGCTGACGTTCCCTTCTGAACCGACTCAGCAACTTCATGGGCCAAGTCCGAAAGTAATCTGGTATTTCCCGCACGCAGCCGAAAGAATCTTCCTATCGTGAGCTTTGAGAATGGTCACGAAGCCTCCTTGTGAGTAGGACTTATAGGCTTCGGCCATGGCAATGCTCTATCCATGGTTGGGCGTCAGGCAGCCCTACTGGGCTTCTGGCCATCGAATGTCAATGCAGGCTTTCGCAAAATCGTGTGTAGCGCCGGGCAGGGGCTCGTGGAGTCCTGGAACGCTATGCGCGATTCTGCTCTTTTGCCTCGGCAGCATTCCGCACGCGCGCGCTGGGGCGACGCTACTTCTGGAAGAGCCGTACAGTTACGACGGCGCTTTTGCCGGAACTGGCCACGCGGCCGTGTATCTAAGCAACGTTTGTGCTGAGTCCCCGGTAGCCCTGCGTCCATGTGCGGAGGGCGAATCCGGTGTAGTCCTGAGCCGGTTTGACGGTATCGCGGGCTACGACTGGATTGCGATTCCCCTCATTCCCTACCTTTATGCGGTTGAACGGCCGGAGGCCATCCCGCTGTTCGCCGACGCAAAACTGGTCGCATTCCTGCGGGATCGATACCGTCGCGACTACCTGGAATCGCTTGCCCCCGATCGCCCCAACGGCGGAACGCCCGAGGGGAATTGGTATGAAATGATCGGGTCATCTTATGACCGAACAATTTACGGATTCGAAATCGAGACCAGCCCGAAGCAAGATGCGCTACTGATCGGCAAGTTCAACAGCCAGCCCAACCGCGAGCGCTATAACTTCGTGAAGAGAAACTGCGCCGATTTTGTGCGCGAGGTGATCGATTTTTATTACCCGCACGCGCTGCATCGCAGCGTCATAGGCGATCTCGGCGTCACGACTCCCAAGCAGATCGCGAAAATGCTTGTGAAATACAGCCGCCAGCATCCTGAGTTACAAAGTTCGAGTTTCCTGGTGCCGCAGGTCCCGGGCACGGTACGGCGCAGCAAGCCCATCCACGGCGTACTGGAATCCGTCATGGCAGCGAAGAAATATATGCTGCCCCTGGTCGCGTTGCATCCCTACATCGGTGGAGGTTTGCTGGTCGAGTATTTTGGCCATCGACGCTTCGACCCGGCACGAAACGCCCTTATTCTGGATTCGGACTGCCAGTTGGATGCACCCATGACCCGCGATGAGCGTCTTTCCTTCCAGAGTCGAGTGGACGAACTGAGCCCAACCCCTTCGATTGAGCCCTTGAACGATCGAAAAAACGAAGGAAAAACCAAGGAAGTAAAAGTCTGGGAGCGTTTGCAAGCGACCGCCACACCGGGAATCGATACTTCCGGGCAGCCTGTCCTGCAGTTGCGCGTAGGCGATAATTTGGCTCAAGTAGGCATTTCGCGAGCCAACATCCTGAGCGTTTCCGACTCGTCCGAATTGGCCGCGCGA
>Ga0210383_10001024_pt1 | contig 25761 bp, 21 predicted proteins | sample IncBWC14OmetaG_FD_160072 | JGI IMG/M metagenome (GOLD analysis project Ga0210383, IMG submission 160072) | Forest soil microbial communities from Barre Woods Harvard Forest LTER site, Petersham, Massachusetts, United States - Inc-BW-C-14-O ... | reverse complement strand
CGGCGGCAGCGCGTGCCGGCCAAAGTGGAAAATTATCGAACATAGTTAGTCGTTGGTCGTCGGTCGCTGGTCAGCCGACTCCTCGCTGTGCTACTCGAACCCATTCGGAACATCACCACGAGAAAGGTTCCGAGAATTAGTACGGTTGCGCCGGCGGACAATTGCAGCACCCGGCTGATGATTGCGCCGTATTTTCCGGTGTCAGGATCGTAGTGATAGCAGTAAAGCAGCACTTGGTCTACGACAGTGCCGATCTTGTTTTGTGCCGCCTGAATCAATCCCAGACGCAAGTCCCTAGGCGCGAATTCAACCCCGTAATAGTACTGTGCGATTTTTCCCTCGGGCGTCAGCACCATGATTGCCGTCGCATGCGCGAACTGGCCGTTGCGGGGATCGTACTGATACTGGAAACCCGCCGCTTTCGTTAGCACATCGATGGAAGCCGCCGATCCGGTGAGGAAATGCCAGCCTTGTTCGGCGCCGCTTCGTCCGTAGCGCTTCAAGAATTCTGCTTTCTTTGCGGCTGCCATTTCCGGCGTTTCTTTCGGATCAAAGCTTACCGTCAGCACGTCGAATTCTTTTCCCACATCGAATTTCAACACCCGGAGCGCGCTTTCGAGTCCGCTCAAAACCTCTCCGCAGAGCATCGGACATTGGTAGTACACCAAATTCAGAATCATCGGCTTCTTGCCGAAATACTCTGATAAGTGGACCGGTTTCCCAGTTTCATCTCGAAACTCCAGTCCGGGCGGAATCTGTTCGTCCAAGTGCTGCTCGATGCCGACATTCCTGAGTCCAGGCGGGCGCACGTTTGCAGGCGGCGACAGGATGCCCTGAGTCATTCCCTGGCTCCAGGCGGACACACTGACTGCGCAAACCGCCAGCACGGCGGTAGCGATCAGCCTCGAAATTCCCGGGTTTGTTGCACAGCGCCCCGTCACATTCTTCTCCATTACTTCTTCGGCTGAGCCGACATACCGCTGGTATCCGAGCGCTGCGCGGCTTGATTCGCCACATTCACCGCGGAAGGTGGAACCGTTCCTACCTTCGGCGTGGTCGGTAATCCGCGTTGCGCGATCAATTCCATGGCTCGCTCGATCGGGATGCGTACCACCCCAGACTTTTCGTCGACCCAGCCGTAGCTGTTCAACATTTGCTCTTCGTGCAGGCGGAAGTCATTGATCTCAATTCGCTCATTGCGCTCCAGACGTGGCTGGGGAAATTTCTTGATCTCGTCCGGCGCGACAATACGCGTATTGGTGCCCGTCTGCTGCACCAGTGGGCTCTGCTGCGGCTGGCGTGATCTCTGGCGCGCGTCCATAAAGGCGTACAGACCCAAGACCACGAAATAAACCAGCACGCCGCCTGCGACCAAACTCAACAGGAACACGAATACTGCCTTCGCGGTCAGGTCTTGTCGCTCGTAGCCTTCACCTGCCTGCACGTGTTTTATCTCTTCATTCATGCGCCGGTTCCAGAACTTCGTTCGCGAACACGTCATACGCCGGCAGCAGGGGCAACGAATTCAGATTGCGACAGAAATATGCAATCCAAAGGCTTCCTATGGCGATCGAAACTACAATGTCCGCTACTGGCAGGCTCAAGGTTTTTGAAAAATTGGGTTCGATAATCCAGAAGAGATCAAAATACCGCATAAATAAAATCCAAATCGCAAGCCAGGCCAGCCGGCGAATATCCCGCTTGAAGGGGCGCGAAAGCAAGAGCACGAATGGCACGGCGAATTGAAAGATCGCGAGGAATAACCCAACGAACCCCCAGCCGCCATTCAGCCGCCGCATGTACCAGGTGATTTCTTCCGGTAAGTTTCCCGCCCAGATAATGAGCCATTGCGAGAATGAGAAGTAGGCCCAGACCATGGTGAAAGTCAGCATCCATTTACCGTGGTCGTGCACGAAATCGGGTTTCAGCAGCTCCGACATTGGCTTGTAATCGACGAGAATCCGTTCCACCAGGACGGCGAAGCACATTGCCGAAAGCAGTTCTCCAATCAGGATCAGCAATCCGTAGATCGTTGAAATCCAACTGGGGTCGATGGACATTACCCAATCGATGGCGGCGAATGAAATCGTGAAGGCGTAGAGAATCAAGCCCGGCCCGCTAACTGCCTTGAAGCGCGCGGTATTGTCGCGCGTTGACCGGTCGTCCGTCTCCTTCGACCACTTGGTGAGCAAGAACGACAGCAGATTCCAGATGGCCAGGTAGATCACGGCCCGCAGAATAAAGCCGTGAACGTTCAGGTAACTTTTCGTCAGTCCCTGCAGGTGCTCGCGCAGATGTTTGTCCGCAATCGAATCCAGGGGCCGTGCCCATACGTAGAGATTTGGCAGTCCGAACAGAATGGGCACGAACAAAACTGCCATCAACGGCAAGCAGCGCATGGCCGCGCCCAGAATTCTTCGGATAACCATGCCCCACCCACCGCCGGTGAGGTGACGGATCATCAGAATCGCCATCGATCCGAGAGTCACTCCGAGCCAGTCCATGTAGGCGAGGAGGTAGCCACGAAAGAACTCATCCGGACGAAAGAACGCAAGGACCAACGAGATCAGGGCAAAAACCAAACCAATGACGAGTGCGCCCTTTTGGATGGTCTTGACGACCGGCGGCGCCATCAGGTCCAGATCGTTGGTATGCGCCGCGCTCATTTCGGCTCTTCTCCTTTTTCGTTGGCCGCGCCTGACTGGAGCTCGGGCAAGGTTGCGCCGGAACCCGGCTCACCTCGAAACACCGGAAACTCCGAGGGAACCTTTTGTCCCTGCGGCACGTCACTCATGGTCGCTTCCTGACTCAACTGTAATGCCCGGATATAGGCAACAATGCACCAGCGATCCCGCGGCGGTATTTGAGAAGCGTAATCCGGCATGGCGCCGAATCCGTTGGTCATCACGTCAAAGAAATATCCCAGCGGCGCTTTGCGCAATCGTTCTGTGTGATAAGAGGGCGGAGTTCGAAGGCCGCGCTGCACAATCATTCCGTCGCCGTCTCCGGTACGGGAGTGACAGGGCGCACAGTAAATATTGAAGCGCTGACGTCCGCGCGCCAGCACATCGCTGGTTACTGGGAAGGGAAGATAGTCGCCCGGATTGTTGCCGACCTTTCCGGTGTAGAGATACGCGTCTTCATGCAACTGCCCTCGCGCTACGGTGCCTTCGACCGGAGGCCGCGCGGAGCGCAAGTCAGAATAGAAGTTGTTTTCGGCCAGCGGCTTGAAACGTGGCTGATCTTGCATATCCTGACGGCACGCAGCCATCGTCAGCACGACGAGCAACCCCAAAGGCGAAATGTTGCGGAGGCGCAGCATGACTTAGCTGGGCACCTCCGAAATTGATCGCGGCGACATGCTCTCCAGAAAGCGGCGGGTTTCGTTTGGGCTGTACTTGGGATCGGTAGAAAACACGATCAGGAAAAAACGATCCTTGGTCGCCAGCGCGAATCGCGGCACGTTGAACACAGGATGGTATGGCATGGGAAGGCCATTCAATGCCAGCATTCCAAAGACGGCTGAAATGCCGGCGAACAGAATCGTCATCTCAAAAGTGACGACGATGAACGCGGGCCACGAGTGATAGGGTTTGCCGCCGACGTTGATGGGATAACTGATCGCCGAAACCCAGTACTGCAAAGCGTATCCGGAGAGGCCGCCGATCAATCCGCCTATGAGCACTACCAGCGGGACGCGGTTCTTGTGAAAACCCATTGCCTCGGCCAATCCTTCTACTGGAAAGGGGCTGTAGGCATCGATTTTCACGTACCCAGCTTCATGCGTGTGATGAGCCGCGTCCACCAAGGCCTGTGCGGAATCGAACTCGGCCATTATTCCGTAGACCGGAGTGCTCTTCATTCCTTCACCTCCGCCTCCGGCAGCAAAGTGCGCATTTCAAAGATGGAAATCATCGGCAGGATGCGCACAAAGAGGAACATCGCGGCAAGGAACATGCCGATGGTGCCAATGTAAGTCATCCAATCCCAGCGGGTCGGATAGTACATTCCCCATGAGGACGTTACGAAATCGCGCTGCAGGCTCACCACTACGATGATGAACCGCTCAAGCCACATGCCAACCAGAATGACGCCCGAGATTAGAAACAACGCAACTGGACTGGTTCGTAGTTTGCGAATCCAGAGCACCTGCGGGACAAAGATATTGCACGCGAGAAGAGCCCAATACCAAACCGCATAGGGCCCGTGCAGTCGGTTCCACAGCAAGAACGCATCGAAGCGGTTCCCGCTGTACCAGCCCATGAAGGCTTCGATAGCGTAGCCATAAGCGACAATCAAGCCGGTGGCCAGCATCACCTTGGCCGAGTTCTGCAGATGGCGCTCGGTAATGAAACCTTCGAGGCCGTAGATCTTTCGGATAGGAATCGCCAGCATCAGCACCATGGCGAAGCCGGAATAAATAGCTCCTGCGACAAAATAAGGAGGAAAAATCGTGGTATGCCATCCGGGGACGATGGCAACCGCGAAGTCGAAACTCACAACGGTATGCACGGACAAAACCAGCGGAGTGGCGAGTCCAGCGAGCAATAGATAAGCGGTCTCATAGCGATGCCAGTGGCGAGCGGACCCGCGCCATCCCAGCGCCAGCATGCCGTAGATAATTTTCGCCGCTCGGTTGGTAGAGCGATCGCGCAGCGTGGCCAGATCAGGGACCAGTCCGATGAACCAGAACAACAGGGAAATAGTCGCGTAAGTCGAAACCGCGAAGACGTCCCACACCAGCGGGCTGCGGAATTGCGGCCACACCCGCATGGTGTTGGGATAAGGAAAGAGCCAGTACGCAAGCCACGGCCGACCAACATGAATCAACGGGAAAATTCCTGCGGCGGAGACTGCGAACAACGTCATGGCTTCGGCAAACCGGTTTATGGAATTGCGCCAGGATTGCCGCAACAACAAAAGAATGGCCGAGATCAGCGTGCCCGCGTGTCCGATTCCAATCCACCAGACAAAATTCACGATGGCGAAGCCCCAGCCGATCGGAATAGTCACGCCCCAGATGCCGACGCCTCGGGCAAACAAATATCCGATCGCGAACAACATCATCATGGTCAGCAGAAAAGCGATTCCGAAGCCGAGGAACCATCCATTCGAAGTGGGACGGGTGAGGACGATCGAGCTGATCTTGTCCGTGACCGAGCCGAAGGTGTAGCCCGGCTCGATGACCGGAGCGCCTCCGCCGAGTACCTCGGGTTGTCTTGGTTCGTCCATTAGCTTTCCAGCTCAGGATTAGGGTTACGAATCTCAGCAAGGTAAGTGGTGCGAGGCCGGGTGTTCAATTCGGCCAGCAAACCGTAGTTGCGCGCATTCGCCTTCAGTTTTGAAACCCGGCTGTTGGGATCGTTAATATTGCCAAAAGAGATCGCATCCGCCGGACAAGACTCTTGGCAGGCCGTCTGCAACTCACCGTCTTGAATCCTGCGATCTTCGCGCTCGGAGTCAATGCGGTGCTGGGTGATGCGCTGGATGCAATAAGTGCATTTTTCCATGACACCGCGGCTGCGGATGGTTACATCCGGATTGCGCATCATTTTGTATTGCGGCGTCTCCCAATCCTGGAACAGCAGAAAGTTGAAGCGCCGCACTTTGTAGGGACAGTTATTCGAACAGTAGCGCGTGCCCACGCAGCGGTTGTAGACCATGTCGTTCAGGCCTTCGGTGCTGTGCACCGTGGCACCCACAGGACAAACCACTTCGCAAGGAGCGTTCTCACACTGCTGGCAAGGGACCGGCTGGAAATATGCTTTGGGATTGTCGCGGTCGCCCTGATAATAAGCATCCACGCGCAGCCAGTGCATGTGGCGGCCGATCACGACTTGCTCCTTGCCGACAACTGCAATGTTGTTCTCCGACTGGCAGGCGACCATGCAATTGTTGCAGCCAACGCATGAGTTCAAATCGATCGCCATGCCCCAGGCGTAGAGTTCTTTGTCGTACGGATAGGGTTTGTATAAGGTCAACTCTGCCGGCGGCTGATCTTCTTGGGCGAAGTCCGGCTCTTTGCGAAATTCCTCGAGACTCGCAGAACGCACCTGGGGCCGGGCGCCTTCGGGTGTGTCCATCGTCTGGTAACCCTGCGTCGTCGCCAGTTTGTAGGTTCCACCGGTCTTGGTAATATTCACTCCGCTCGCAAACCACGGCGCCGCGCTGTAGCGAAGCTCGTACATGTCGAAGCCTGCGCCGGTTCCAGCCCGGCCTGCGCGCTTGCGCCCGTAACCCAGGAATACAGTGATCGAATTATCGGGATGGCCCGCTTGAATCCAGATCGGAGCTGCGAGTTTCTTGCCGTTGAGTTCGAGCTCGACGAGATCTTCGCTCTTCAGCCCCAGCCGCCCGGCCATCGCAGGACCAATCAGCACGGGATTGTCCCACGTCATCTTCGACATGGGCTTGGGCAATTCCTGCAGCCATCCGTTGTTGGAGAATTGGCCGTCGTAAACGGAAGGATCGCGGCGGAAGTTAATTTCGATGGACTTTTCGTCGCCAGCCGGAGACGGAGAAGACGCCACGGTTTTTAGGCTGACTTGCTTCGGGGTAAATGTCGTTCCGGCGATCCATCCATCGTGCAGCGATTTTCGCCAGAAAGAGTCGAAGTCTGCGCCGGGATGCTGCTTCTGCCAGTAGCTCTGCACAATCTCGTGCCCCGTCGCTTCAGCTTGTCCGGCAAGCAGCGCGGTAAGTTCGTATCCGCTCTTGCCTCCGTAGAGAGGAGCGATCAGGGGTTGCACAATGCTGACGGTGCCATCGTAGGCGCGTGTATCGCCCCACGATTCCAGATAATGCGCCTCGTTCACATGCCATTGGCAGAGTTCCGCCGTTTCGTCCTGATAGAGGCCTAGATGCACCCGCATTGGAACGTTTGTGTTCTTGAGCGCGTCGGCGAAGTCCAGGTCCGCAGGCGCATCGTAGGCCGGATTTCCGCCGAGTATGAACAACATGTCCACTTTGCCGGCGCGCATCTCGGTCACAAGATCTTTGATCGATGCAAATTGGTTGACGGGATTCGTGTCGACAGTATCCGTGTAGATCACCGTCTTGCCCACGTTGCCGAGCACCTGGTTCATGGCATGCGCGAGAGCATGCACAACTGGAGGCTGGTGGTCGCCCGCGATGATGACACTCGAACCGCGATGACCCTGCAGGTCCTGAGCGATTGCCGCGACGTATTTTGCCTGTTCTTTGTCCAGGACCCCGTCGCCCCCAGTATTCATTCCGAGAACCGATCCAAGCGCCCGCGCAAACGCCTCAACGTTAGACGCACGCAGCGGCAAGCGATGATCTGCTTTCGCGCCAGTCGAACTCATCGTGCTCTCGACCACATACAGCCGGCTCATATTGCCGTTGTCGGGAGTGCGGCGCTTGGCGAAATCGCGGATGTATCGCGTCGAGCCAGGGAATCCCGCATAAAGGAGATCGGCGTCGATCGAGAGAATCACGTCCGCGTTTTCCAGCCGGTACTGGGTCTCAACCGGCTGGCCGAAGGCCATCTTTGCGCCTTCGAGCACGTTGTCGCGATTCACCGGTTCATACACGTGCCATTTCGCCTGCGGATATAGCTTCAGCACGGACTGCAGTTGATCGGCCAGAGCTGGCGACGAAACCGTTCGAGTCAAGATGCGGATTCCCGCTCCCTGCACCGCTTTCTGTGCGCTGAGCGGCCCGCGAAGGGCATCTAGAAATCCACCCCACGTGCGCACTTCGCCCAGATACGCAATCGTCTGCGAGCGGTCGGGATCGTACATGCCGAGGATTGACGCTTGGGCAAACACATCTGTTCCGCCAAGGCTTGCGGGATGCTGCGCGTTGCCTTCAATCTTGGTCGGGCGATAAAGATTACTTTCGACGAGGATTGGGCTGGCGTATCCCCCCAGCGTGAAAGCGGTCGCGTAGAACATCGGAAGGCCGGGAATCACCGCCTCGGGCTGCCGTACATAGGGAACAATTGGCTCCAGTGGTTGCTTGGTGCAGGCAGTCATCCCCGCCATCGCCAGCGAAGCGCCCATCAACTTCAGGAAGCCACGACGCGAAACCGCATCCAGCCATTCCGACGCGCCTTTGGGGAACTCTCGATGCAGCATCTCCTGAAACTCAGGGCTGCCGGCGAGTTCTTCCAGGCTACGCCAATACTCCGGCCCTTTGGTCTCGGCGATTTGAGCGCGCACCGTTTTCAGGTCGAGCTTGTCCTTCTTGCTGGGACAAATATCCTCGCGCTGCTGTGTGTTGTTCGGTTCCATCTTCTTTTTTATTTCAATCTATTCAATCTTTGTTGTCGTAGAGACGTAGCGAGCTACATCTCTACAGAAAAGCTGAGTCTTCTCACCGGTGGCACGTCGAACAGCTCGTGATGTCGGTCGCCGTTCGCAAGTTGTATTTCCTTACCAGGTCCGTACCAAGCGAAAGCTGATCGGTATAGGCCTTGCCGTCAAGAACGACCGGCTTGTCGCTCGAAGGTTGCTCATAGCGCATATTGAATACCTGATCGCGCGGGCGCAGATTTTTCTCCGGCGCACGATGGCAATCCAGACACCATTCCATCTGCAGCGAAGCGTAGTTGAACATCAACGGCATGCGGTCGACCGGGCCATGACAGGTGTTGCAGCCCACGCCCTTATTGATGTGAATGCTGTGATCGAAGTAAACGAAGTCCGGGAGGTCGTCGACCCGAGTCCATATCAGAGACTTGCCGGTGCGGAAGCTTTCGCGCACCGGTTCAAGCAGCGGCGCTCCCGTCCAGATTTGTGCGTGGCAGTTCATGCAGGTCTTGGTTGGAGGAATCCCGGCGAATGGGGACGTCTCAACCGAAGTATGGCAATAACGGCAGTCGATGCCCAGCCCCCCGACATGATGCTGGTGGCTAAAGGGTACAGGCTGCGGCCGCACCACCTTGGCGTAGGTGATGTAGGGCGACCGTTGCAGTTCGAGTACCGCCCACAGCAACGCAGCCACCAGGAATACGGCGCCATAAATCGTGGCGCGGGAAATTGTGTTTGTACTGCGATGAAAAATCTGCATCGATCAGAACTTTCAGTGCAGCAGGGACGTCGAACTCTATCCCCAGTTTAATGAGACCTTGTTTGAAGCAAGCAGTTATAGATTGCCGCGATGTCGCACTTGAAAACTTGCGATTATAACAGTTCACGACTTGTGATTGCGCGTAACCATTCAATCGCTAGAAAAATTCTCGCCATGCGTCATCGCAAGTTCATCACCAGCAACTTCGGTTCTGTCATTTCCTCGATCGCGTAGCGCAAACCTTCACGGCCCAATCCGGAATCTTTAATTCCGCCATAGGGCATGTGATCAATGCGGAAGGTCGGGACGTCGCCGGCCATCAACGCGCCCACCTCGAGTTCTTCGTAGGCACTGAACAACAACTTGGCATCCCGCGTGAATATTCCCGCTTGTAAACCATACGGCGAATTGTTTATTTGCTTCAATGCATCGGAAAAATCAGTGTACGGCTCAATAGTGACCACCGGAGCAAAGACTTCCTGGCAATTTACTTTCATCTCCACGCGCGTTCCGCTCAGGACCGTCGGCTCAAGAATCGATCCATGGCGCTGCCCGCCGCAAAGCAATCGCGCGCCGCCACGGACGGCTTCCTGAATCCAATCGCTGGCGCGAACGGCATCACTTTCACGAATCAGCGGGCCAACGTCGGTCGACTCCTCCAATGGGTCGCCCGTTCTTAGTTTCTTGACTCCGGAAACAAAAAGGTCCGTGAATCTCTCCAGAACAGATCGCTCGACCAGTATCCGCTGCACCGAAATACAAGATTGTCCTGCATACGCGAAGCCGCCAGTTACACACCGTTCCGCCGCATAAGTCAGATCGGCGTCGCCGTGAACGATGACTCCCGCGTTGCCACCAAGTTCCAGCGCGACCTTCTTCTTGCCGGCACGCCGCTTGATCTCCCAACCGACTGCAGCGCTACCGGTGAAGCTGATCATCTTCAATCTCTCGTCGGTGACCAGAAGTCCAGCGTCCTCGTTGGAGAGGGGAAGAACATTCAACGCGCCATCCGGCCATCCCGCCTGCTGTACCGTCTCAGCCATGAGCAGCGCGGTTAGCGGAGTCTGCGGCGCAGGCTTCAGCACCATGGTGCAGCCACTGGCAATAGCGGGGGCTACTTTGTGCGCCACCAGATTCAGCGGAAAGTTGAACGGAGTGATTCCGGCGATCGGCCCCAGAGGGAAACGACGGACAATTCCCCAGCGCCCCACCGTGAATTCCTGCCAATCCAGCGGCAGATACTCGCCGTAAATGCGAGTGCTTTCTTCGGCGGCCACGGTGAAGGTGAAAACAGTTCGCTCGACTTCACTCCGCGCCGCCTTGATGGGCTTTCCCGCTTCCTGGGCCAGTGTGTGAGCAAATTCTTCCTTGCGTTGAGCGATGCTCTCCGCGACCCGGCGCAGAACACGTTGCCGTTCGAAAGCAGGCAAGCGACGCGTGGTGCCAAACGCTTTGACCGCGGCGGCAATGGCTAATTCAGCATGCTCGCGCCTGCCCTGAAAGACGCGGCCGACCACGCTGCCGTCATACGGCGCACGAATCTCAATCGCGTCGCCCTGCTCTATCCATTTACCATCGAGAAGAAAGGCATGGGTTGCAACGGGAGTTGCAGTCATCTGTGCCATAACGTAATTCTTGCACCTCCCCTGAAAGCAAAGAAAAGATTATAGGCTTTTTTGCACGAATGAAGAGTGACCTCAAGCGATAATTGATTCCAGGCATCGTGGGTTCATTTCGGGAAAGAAAAAGTGCTGACATCGATTGCGGAAACTGCCGAGCAGTTGCGTAAGGGAGAGCTGTCCCCGGTGGAGCTGACGAAGAACTGCCTTGCGCAGATCGAAAAGCTCAATCCCACTCTGAATGCCTTCATCACCGTAACCGGAGGGCTAGCGCTCGCACAGGCGCGAGACGCCGAAGCCGAGATCGCGCGTGGAAACTGGCGCGGGCAGCTGCACGGAATCCCGCTGGCGATGAAAGACCTGATCGACACTGCCGGCGTCCGCACCACCGCCGCCAGCGCGTTGTACAAGGACCGGGTCCCTGCCGAGGATGCTGAAATCGTCCGGCGTTTGAAAGCCGCCGGCGCTGTGCTCTTGGGAAAACAGAATCTGCACGAGTGCGCCTACGGCGGCAGTTCGATGATCAGCTATTACGGCGAAGTTCACAATCCCTGGGATGCCGCGCGCATTGCCGGAGGATCATCGGGCGGCTCGGCTGCATCGGTGGCAGCTGGGCTTGGCTACGGTGCCATCGGCACGGACACAGCCGGTTCGGTTCGTGAACCCGCTGCGTTGTGCGGAATCGTCGGCCTGAAGCCCACGTATGGACGCGTCAGCGTTCGCGGTGTGATCCCGCTCTCGCTATCGCTCGATCATGTCGGACCGATTACGCGCACAGTTTCAGATGCGGCGGTGATGTTGAGGGCGATTGCCGGCTACGACGAAAAAGATCTGAATAGCGTAAACCGGCCCGGCCCTGACTACTTGGCAAGCCTTCGCAAGCCATGGAAACCGGCGAAGATTGGCGTTCCCCGCAAATTCTTCTACGAAGACCTTGATCCAGAAATTGCGTTCGCGGTGGAACAGGCGATCGGCATATTGCAAGGTCTCGCAGACAATCTGGTCGAGATCGAGATTGACGTGCCCACCGACCGCACCGTGCAAACTGCGGAAGCTTACGCTTACCACGCCGAATCTGTTTCCCGAAGTCCCGAACTCTATCAACCGGAAACGCTACGCCGCATATGTAGAGGCGAGGAAATTACGGCAGCCGAATTTGAGCATCACCGGCAAGATCTGAAGCGAATTCGCAGCGAGATCCACCGAGTTTTTGATAAAGTCGATGTTCTTGTGACGCCAACCACGCCGGTTCCCGCGCCGGCGATCGATGAACTGAAGCAGAACCCCGATCTTCTTCGTCCTCGCGAGCTTCTGCTCCTCCGCAATACGCGGCCGGTAAATGTCTGGGGACTGCCTGCGATCTCGATTCCGTGCGGATTCACCAGCGCAGGCCTTCCCATCGGACTGCAGATCATCGGCCCCCAGTGGCGAGAAGACAGGGTTCTACAGCTGGCACACGCATATGAGCAGGCTACCGACTGGCACAAACGCTGTCCGAAGCTGGTCGAGGCCTAACGCACTTGAAATTTATTGCGGCTCGCGCTGTCCAGAATGAAACAGCGTCCACGGGCCAGACTTCATGTCACGAAGCACAGGCGCTTGCCATGAATAGTCCGGGTGCGCGTCCAGAAAATCCTTGGCAATAAAATCCTGGCCGCAGGGATGCCCTGCCCGGGCTTGAAAACTCATGCGCTCTGCCAGAGAGCTGTCAGTCGCCTTGCCCTGCACCGCGCCACCGGGATAGTAAGCACCCCACTCAAAGATTTTGATGCCTCGCGGCGAAGTGTCCGTGTGACCGCACAAGGTTCGCTCGTTCGCCTGCTCTTTCTTTTCGAAGCTGTCCAGGTGATCGGCCATAAAGCTCTCCGCCATGTTCACATCGATTTGTCCTTTGGATTGCTTCATGAGTTGCTCCCAGCGCACCCGGCGAGCATTGGGTGACGTAGAAGCGTCATTGGGATCGAAGCCCGTAGTCTCGTCTCGAATCACGGCTGGGTCACGAGCGAAGTTTGAGCTGATGAAATAACCGTCTTTCGTGCGCCACATGGGGGTGTGTTTCAAACCGAGCTCAAGATATGCGATCTCGCCGGTCTTGCGATCGCCGATCAGCCAGTCGTTCGCATAGCCGCCGTTGTTTCCTTCCTTAATGATGCGCACGTAGTCGTCGATCGAATTGGCGTACTGCAGGGCCTTGCGCGATCGCACAAATTCCGGTTTGCCCTGCGGATCCCATCCTGCGAATTGCGTGATCGTGGTTTCGGTGATCATGATTCCGTTCGAGTTCACGCCGAAGTCGTCGTCGCTGGTGATGACGCCGGGAAAGCCGTCCATCAGAATGCGATTGCCGTGTTCCGGAACAATGTCGAAGACAATCACCCAGCGAGCGCCGATCATGTAGCCCGTCCAGTTGTTGTGGGCGATTACGATCTGGTGGTCGCGGGTGTAGCTTCCGGTGGCGACGAAGGCGCTGCAATTCCCCGGACTCGTCAACCGCGGCGCGCTCGCAACATGCTTTTGCTGGTCATACCACGGCACGTAATAGCCGGGGAGTTCTTCGAATGCGTTAAGCGCAACCAGATCGTCGATGTCCATGGCCACGCCTTGCGCCTTTAGCCCTTCGACGATTCCGGTAAGCTCCTGCTGGTATTCCGAATCGATTTTCGGCCACAGCATTTCACGCGCGGCTTTCCGGAAAAACTCCCAATCGCGCTCAGCGATATGCGTATCCTCAAGCTTGACCGCTTCGAAAGCATCGGCAATCTCGTGCGCCAGAAGGTAGCCGTGCTGAAATCCAATGCGTTCGGGCGAGCCTTCGAGGTGAACATAGGTCCACCCGCCTTGCTGAAAGCGGTAAGCCTTTTGCAAGCGCGGGTCTGCCGCAGCTGAAGGAGCGGCGCTATGAGGCTGGGGCGAGGCCGCCGAGCGATCGAGAAATAACATGAGCGCTCCCAGGCAAACTGCGACGAGAGCAAAAACGATTCCGCTGGCATGTTTTACCGGGCGACTCATATTTGTCCTCCTGATTCAGGGCGTCGTCGTTTCGGCCGCAAGCGATTATACGCGCAGGATCCGGGTTAAAAGCGCCCTAAATGGATCACGCTATTCTGATGTCACTGCCTTCAAATAGCGGTAGTAGAAATCCACACCTTTGTAGTAAGACTCGACGCCAAGCCTCTCGTCGCGGCCGTGGGCGCGGATGTCATCGCGGTCAATTGCGGTGCCGGCAATGCCGTAGGTGGGCATGCCCGCGCTCATGGTGTAAACAGCATCGGAGGCGCCGGTCGCCATCTCAGGAATCACGGGCGTACCTGGCCACATTTCGGCGGTGATCTTTTCCAGCGGGGCAAACACTTCGCGACTCAATGGCGGAGGTGGGAAACTCTTGCGGTCCGTAGCGTTATCGAAAACGTTGCCGGAGTTGTCGACGTAACGCACGGCAATCTTGGGATCGGCAAACACTTTAATCAACTGCTGGCGCACTTCTTCGGCTGAGTGTCCAGGCAAGATGCGGCAATTGACGTTAGCTTCGGCGCGCTGTGGAAGCGCGTTGTTGGCATGTCCGGCATTCAGCCGCGTGGCTACGCAGGTAGTGTGAGTGGTCGAGTTGTCGATAGGGTCTTGCGACAAGCGCACAATCGCAGACACATCCGGCGGATTCTTGAGAATTCCCTTCATGTCCGCCGCACGCTCTGGGGCTTCCACCTTGATCATGCCCTCGTAATACGCGCGCGTCACGTCATTCAGTTCGAAGGGAAACTGATAGTGCTGTAGCCGGATAAGCCCGTCAGCAAGACGGTAGATGGCATTATCTGGCGTTGGCAACGAGCTGTGGCCTCCAGGATTGGTCACGGAGAGTTGGAAATCTGCGTACAGCTTTTCGGTTGCGTCAACCGTCATCATTACGGGCTTGCCGCGGTCGCTCAGGATGCCGCCGCCGTCGTGATTGAAAACAAACTCGGCGTCGATTAGGGCACGCTGATTCTTGAGCAACCAATCGACACCGTTGGACTTACCGCCCTCTTCGTCCGCGGTAAGCGCCAGAATGATGTCGCGATCAGGCATGTAACCCTCTTTCTTAAACCGAATCAGGGTTGTGACCATAATCGCGTCGCCGTCTTTCATATCCTGCGTGCCGCGGCCGTAATAGAAACCGTCTTTCTCCACGAATTGAAAAGGATCTGTGGTCCAGTCTTCGCGATGGGCCTCGACCACATCCAGATGGCCGATCAGCAAAATGGGTTTGTGCTTGCCACTTCCATGGAAGCGCACGACCAGATTTTTCTTGCGATCGTTGGGACCCAGGATGTGGAGATCGCTTTCGGCAAATCCAGCATCGCGAAATCGCTGCGCCATCGCCTCGGCAGCAGCGGTTACGCTGCCCACGGAGTCGGTGGAATTGATTTCGATCAACTGCTGGAGTATGTCACGCGACAATTTTTTCGTGGCATCGTCAATTTGGGCCTGCGATGACAAAGCGAAGAGCACGGAAATTACGTAGAGAGTAGAGAAGAAAAGGGGCCACCTGCGACGGTCCAATCGGTCTCCTGGGACGAATGAAATCTGAGGAAAAGGAAATGCCTCGGTCGTCTCCAAATTATCAGACGAGTGTAGTTAGCGCCAAGGTAGCGAGCGAACCGAGTTGGAACCGGCACTGAGTCGCGGTCAGGTTGGGCGATCCTAACCCCAGCGTGGCTTGTTTCTCGGATGTTCTAGTATGTTCTAGTGCGAAACAGCATCAACAAATCTCCAGTGTCTATCGTTCGTTCCGAAAACCTCGCACGCATTCCGTGGCTGGTCAACGGATTCAGCACTCGCGTCGGCGGTTCGTCCCGCGTTTATGGGGGACAGGCGCTGAATCTCGGATTCACCAAACAGGATTCCCGCCCTGCTGTCGAACGCAACCGGGCAATCTTTTTGCTGGAGGTCGGCGCGGCCACCGGCAAGAAGCCGTGGCCGCTGGTCACGCTGCGGCAGATTCATTCTGATCTCATCCATTGCGTTGCCGGACTACCCAAAGAACCTCTCGTCGGCGACGGGCTCATCACCCGCGCGCCGGGCATTCTGTTGGGCATCCAAACTGCAGACTGTCTTCCTGTCGTTCTGGTTGATACAAAGCAGCGAGCCGTGGGAGTGTTTCATGCTGGATGGCGGGGCACGGTCAAGCGGATCGTCGAAAAAGGCGTCGGAGAAATGCGCCGCTACTTTGGCACGCTCCCCAGAAATCTAACGGCGGCCGTCGGCCCCGGAATTCGCGCCTGTTGCTACGACGTTGGCCCTGAAGTGCGCCAGCAGTTCGAATCGCAGTTCGCCTATGCCGAGGATTTATTTCGCGAGATTAAAGAATCGGACCCGGTTCGCGAAAAGTATCCGCTGCTGTTTCTGACCGCTCGCGCCCCCGGCCACAGCGAGTTGCCCACGAAGATTTTCCTCGACCTGGTCGAAGCCAACCGTTGCCAGCTGATCGATGCCGGAGTGCCGCCAAGAAATATCACCGCATCCACACTGTGCACGGCTTGCCATCCAGAGTTGCTCTTCTCTTACCGGGCGGAAAACGGAATTACAGGGAGAATGATGGGCGTCGCCGGCATCAGGCCCTAGAGAAGCTGCAAAATCGTCGACATCCTACTGCTTCGCCGACTTCAGCCGATGCTCCAGACCCGCGACCTCGTCCTGTAGGCCCTTCGGAAGGTGGCTGCCGAACTTCGCGAAATGTTCCCTGATTAAAGGCAACTCAGCCAGCCAGCCATCGACATCGACGCGCAGCAGTTCGTCCACTTGAGCACTATTGATGCTCAGCCCGGTCGTGTCCAGATCGGTTGACTCGGGAATGCGTCCGATGGGGGTTTCCTTACCATGTACCTTGCCATCGCAACGCTCGAAAATCCATTTGAGCACCCGGCTATTTTCGCCGTAACCCGGCCATAGATACTTGTGATCCTTGTCCTGACGGAACCAATTGACGTAAAAAATCTTCGGCAGTTTGGCGGCAGTAGTGTGCGCGCCGATGTTCAGCCAATGAGCGAAATAATCACCCATGTGGTAGCCGCAAAATGGAAGCATCGCCATGGGGTCGCGGCGCAACCGGCCGACTGTTCCCGTGATCGCGGCTGTCGTCTCGCTGCTCGCCGTTGCTCCGAGGAAAGTGCCATGCTGCCAGTTGAAAGCTTCGGTGACCAGCGGGACGATCCCCGCACGGCGGCCGCCGAAGAGAATCGCATCGATGGGCACGCCCTTTGGATCTTCCCACTCCGGCGCAATCACCGGACATTGCTTGGCCGCCGCCGTAAAGCGCGCATTGGGATGGGCTGCTTTGCGCCCGGAATCCGGTGTCCACGGCCGCCGCAGCCAATCGATTAGCTGCGCTGGCTTTTCTTCGGTCATCCCTTCCCACCACACATCACCGTCGAGCGTCATGGCGCAATTTGTGAAGACAGCGTCGTGAGCCACCGTGAGCATGGCGTTCGGATTCGATTTCACGCCCGTGCCCGGCGCCACTCCAAAAAAACCGTACTCAGGATTGATCGCATAGAGCCGGCCATCCGCGCCAAATTTCATCCAGGCAATGTCATCGCCGATAGTCTCGACCTTCCAGCCGGGAATAGTCGGGATCAGCATGGCCAGGTTGGTTTTTCCGCACGCGGAGGGGAATGCGCCGGTGATGTACTTAACCTGGCCAGCGGGATTGATGAGCTTGAGGATCAGCATGTGCTCAGCCATCCAACCCTCATCCCGCGCCTGCACGGACGCGATGCGCAGGGCGTGGCATTTCTTGCCCAGCAAGGCGTTGCCGCCATATCCGGAACCGTAGGACCAAATCTCGCGCGTCTCGGGAAAATGGCAGATGTACTTGTGCTTGGCATTACAGCGCCAGGTCGCGTCCGGCTGATTGGGCGCAAGCGGCATGCCAACCGAGTGCAACCCACGCACAAATTCACCGTCGTCCCCGAGAGCATCGAGTACGCGGCTGCCGACGCGCGACATCAGATGCATGCTCGCCACCACGTAAGCGGAGTCTGTAATTTCCACTCCAATTTTCGCAATAGGCGATCCGATCGGGCCCATGCTGTATGGAACTACGTACATGGTGCGGCCGACCATACAGCCGTCGAAAAAACCCGTGAGCTTCTGTTTCATCTTCGCAGGGTCTTCCCAGTTATTGGTCGGGCCGGCTTCTTCCTGGGTTCGCGAGCAGATGAATGTTCGATCTTCGACGCGGGCCACGTCCGCGGGATCCGACCGCACCAGCACGCTGTTGGGACGCTTTGCTGGATCCAGCGGGATCGCCGTGCCCGTGAGGATCATAAGCCGGAGCATGGCTTGATATTCTTCGGGCGAGCCATCGCACCAATGAACGCGGTCGGGCTTACACAGCTGTGCCGCTTCTTCGACCCACTGCGACAGCTTGTGATGCCTCCGATCGTGGGCGGCGGTTTCGACTTCTATCGTGGTACTGGCCATGGCGATGTCTCCGTTCTTCCGAATTGCGGCGCAGCGCCACGCACTGAACCCGAGCAATGAGGGCAGTAGGCGTGGGAGTTTGCGCTATCCGACGGGTTGAGACTCAACTTTTTCTTCCACCGCCGCCTCCAGATGCTCAAGGGTCTGTGCGACAGTCAGCGAATACATTTCCTGGCCCACCCCTTCACCAGATTCGAGCGCGTGTTTGAGATAATGCCCGGCAATCTCGACGGCGAGGGGATCGGTGATCAGCTTCCCGGTGCGCTTCTGGTATTCCACCCACGCGGGATGCGGCAGGGCTATCCAGACGGGACGGCCGTCCACCAGAAACTTGATGTCCACTGCATCGGCGTGCCGGGTGGCAATGGCCACGATCAGCGCCTGATAAATGCAGTGCACTTCTTTCCTGGTCCAGCGGTCCACGGCATGGAAGTCTTTGTACACGCCAATCTGAGACTATATCGAACCAGCCCGGACCGGAGCAAACCGGACCCGGACTCCACAAGTTGAATTATGATGAATACCCAGCTGAAAGCTGAGCGCTGACGGCTGGGAACTCCGCATGAAAAATCTGGGCATTCTGCTCTCCGGACGCGGTTCGAACTTCGAAGCCATTGCCAGAAACGTTGCCGCTGGGCGTATACCCGGCGCTCGTATCGCCGTGGTTATTTCCAATCGAGCGGATGCCGGTGGGATCGAAACTGCCCGTCGCCTCGGGCTTACGGCGCTGGTAATTCCGTCCAAAGGTAAAGACCGGGACGCGCACGATCGCGAAGTTGTGGCTGCACTGCAACAGCACCGGGTCGATCTGGTCTGCCTTGCGGGATACATGCGCCTGCTCTCGCCCTGGTTCGTGCAACAGTTCCCACGGCGAATTCTCAATATTCATCCCTCATTGCTCCCGGCGTTTCCGGGGCTGGAGGCGCAGGAGCAAGCTTTTGCTTACGGGGTGAAAGTTTCAGGCTGCACTGTTCATTTCGTAGACGAAGAACTCGACCACGGCGCAATTATTCTGCAGAAGACTGTCCCCGTGCTCGATACCGACGACGAGCATACCCTCGCCGCCCGCATTCTTGAGCAGGAGCACATTGCCTATTCCGAGGCTATTAATATCGTGCTGGAAGGAAAGTTTGAGATCGTCGGGAGGCGATTCAGATCGCACTAACGCGGGGACAGCGCCCCCCGCTGTCCAGTCGAGCGAAGCTCGAAAGCTCCCACGACGAACCTCTCGCTATAATCAAATCGCATGCCAACCTTCGCACCAACCGACGAGCAACTGGCTTACATAAAGAAGGGCGCCGCGGAAATCGTAAAAGAGCCTGAACTGCGCGCGAAGCTCGAAAAGTCCCGAGCATCCGGAAAACCGCTGCGCGTGAAACTAGGAATGGACCCAACCGCGCCCGACCTGCACCTCGGCCACACGGTCGTGCTCCGCAAACTCAAACACTTTCAGGATCTCGGTCACACAGCAATCTTCCTGATCGGCGATTTCACCGGCATGATTGGCGATCCGACAGGACGATCGGCCACGCGCCCTCCGCTCTCGCGCGAGCAGATTGAGCAGAACGCTGAGACTTACAAGGCTCAGGTCTTCAAGATTCTCGACCCGGAAAAGACTGTGATCGACTTCAACCGTCGCTGGTTTGCAAAATTTACCGCCGACGATTTCATCCGCCTGGCCGCCAAGTACACAGTCTCGCAGATGCTCGAGCGTGAAGACTTTCATAAACGTTTCCGAGAAGAAAAGCCGATCGCAGTGCACGAACTCCTCTACCCGCTGGCTCAAGGCTACGACTCGGTAGCGCTCGAAGCCGACGTCGAACTGGGCGGCACCGACCAGAAATTCAATCTGCTGGTGGGCCGTGAACTGCAACGCGCCTATGGCCAGGAACCGCAAATTGTTCTGACCACGCCGATTCTCGAAGGCCTCGACGGCGTCCAAAAGATGTCGAAGTCGTTAGGCAACGCAATCGGCATCCACGAGTCGCCACTCGATATGTACGGGAAGATTATGAGCATCTCCGACGAAATGATGTGGCGCTATTACGAACTGCTCACCGACGCGTCCATGGCGGAGATCGAGAAGATGAAGCGGGAGTCGCATCCGATGCAGGCGAAAAAAGATCTGGCGCAAAGGATTGTAGCGGACTTTCATTCAGCCGAAGCCGCCGAAAAAGCGGGCGAGGATTGGGCCAAACAGTTTCAGAAAAATGAAGTGCCAGAGGATGCAAAAGAGGTGTTTATCGCACTCGCCGAGATCGGAGGCCATGTCATTGAAACCGACCGTGGTCCGAAGGCGACAGTTAGGGCGGACCGCCTTTTGCTCCGGTGTGGTCTCGCGGCTTCTGCAACCGATGCCGGTAGAAAACTGAAGCAGGGCTCCGTGAGAGTCGACGGTCGAGTGCATAAAGAACCCTACTTTACCCAAGCTGAGCCGCCGCCAATGCGGCTGCCGCTCAGGGTCGGCAAACAGTTGCGAATAGCCATCATCAACTGGTAACCAGCACGACTCGCGTGGGGACAGCCGCCCTCGGCTGTCCGGGCGAGCAACGCTCGCCAGTTCTTGCCTCGCCAGATTCCCGATCTGGAATTCGCGTGCATTTAAGCGGTCCCGAAACACATCTGAACAACCGCATTTCACTAAAATACCCACTGCGGAGCTTGGCTCCGCTGGACAGCCGAGGGCGGCTGTCCCCACGCAAATCATGTCAAGACCTTTTTACCGTAGGCAGCTTCCACATCTACAGTGCGACGATAAACCTCACTTTCTAACATTTTGTACCGACCATCGTTGGATTCTTCCCGAAGTTGCCCGATCAATTGTGCTTGAGTCTTGCCTGCACGACGAAGGAACAAAGATCAATCTGCTGGTCGTCGTGGTCATGCCTGACCATGTTCATATGATCTTCACCCCGCTGGTCAATCAGCAAGACGTGGAGGTCTATTCTCTGGCAGAAATCACCGATGCGATCAAAGGAGCTTCCGCGCACAAGATCAATCGCGCCCTGCTGCGTCAAGGACGAGTCTGGCAGTCGGAATCTTTCGACCACGTATTGCGATCATCCGAGAGCTTGCGGCAAAAAGTACAATACCTATGGGACAACCCGGTGAGGCAAGGTTTGGCAGAACAATGGGAGAAATATCCCTGGCTCTGGCAGAAGGTGCTCACTCAGACCACATGGGGACGGCCGCCCTCGGCTGTCCGGTGAGCGAAGCTCGCTGGATTCTCGGCCTGAAACTTCATCCTCCGGCATTCAAATAGACAGCCAGACCGCGGAGCTTTGTTTTGCTGGACGGTTGGGGACGGCTGTCCCCACGTGAGCCGCAGTTGTATACTTTTTCCTAACGGCAGCAGGAGAGGCAAACTGAAATCGAGATCACGCATCTCACCCGCTAACCGAAACATTCTCATCTTGTCTAACTGTTGAGTCGGAACACAGACGCCGCTCGGAGACAACGAATGCACGACGATCCGCTGAAAGACGATCCCAAAGCAAAAGTTGACGACACTTCCGGAGTTTCCCGCCGAGACTTCCTGAAGATCTCCACCATTTCAGCCGCAGCCGTGCCGATTCTGGGAACCAAAGTCGTACAAGCGGCCGGCGAGCCCGTGAAGGTCTATGGTCCGGGCAAAGTTCCGGTCGAGTTGACCATCAACGGTCAGAAACATACTCTGCAGCTTGAGCCGCGTGTCACTTTGCTCGACGCACTCCGCGATCAGTTGGAGATTACCGGCGCCAAGCGCGTGTGCGACCGTGCGGAGTGCGGTGCCTGCACCGTGCTCGTCAACGGCAAGCCGGTGTACGCGTGCTCAATTCTCGCGATCGAGGCGCAGGGAAAATCTATCAAGACAATCGAAGTCATGATGAAGGGTGAGTCCCTCGATGCCGTCCAACAGGCGTTCGTCGATAACGACGCTTCGCAATGCGGCTTTTGCACGCCAGGCTTTGTCGTGGCCTTCAAGGCGGTTCTCGATCAGAACCCCAATGCGACGGCTGAAGAGATCCGCCACGGCCTGAGCGGGAACGTCTGCCGATGCGGTACTTACCACGGAATTCATCTAGCGATCGCGCAGATGGCGCAGAAAGGAGCGTAATCCGTGCCCGACTACAACTGGCCTGACGCAGAACATCGCACCCTGATCGGCAAACGCATTTCGCGCGTGGACGCGCCCGTGAAAGTTTCCGGCCGCGCCAAATATACCTACGACTATCACGGCGCGAACATGCTCTTCGGCAAGGTTCTGCGCTCGCCTTACGCCAAAGCGAAGATTGTGAGCATCGATACCAGCGCCGCCGAAAAACTCTCCGGCGTAAAAGCAATCGAAATTATTCAAAAGGTCGGCACCACGGCTCAGTGGGCGGGAGACGAAATCATCGCAGTCGCCGCCGTCGATGAGTCGACGGCAGAAGACGCGGTTCGACTGATCAAAGTCAATTATCAACCAATGTCGTACCTAGTCAGCGATGCCGAACCTCCCGCCGGCGCCGGCGAAGCAGCCGGGCCCATGAGTGACGACGACATTGACGATGCCATCAGCAATCAAATGCCCGACGCTCAGCTCGTGCAATATCTTCAAGAACACGGCGTCAGCTTCAAAGTTGACGACGACTTTCTGAAAGATATGAAAGGCGAGGGCGCGTCCGAAGCGGTTCTCGCAGCGATTCAAAAGGCCGCGTATCACGAGGTCAAGAGCACCGGCCATTCCAACTTTCAGAAGACGGCCGCACAGACTCATGGAGAGCCCGATAAGGCGATCGCCGAAGCCGACGTTGTCTCTGAAGGCCTTTACGGCGCTGCGGTCATTGCTCACTGTTGCCTGGAACCGCACGGTTCGGTTTCCGAGTGGACCGACAAAGATCATTTATTCACCCACATTTCCACGCAGAATGTTTCGGGCATTGCCGCGCAAATGGCGGAGCCGCTGGCAATTTCCGCCGCCAACATTCACGTTCACCAGGACAACGTAGGCGGCGGCTTTGGCAGCAAGTTCGCCGCGGATCGCTGGGACATAACCGCAGCTCGCCTTTCCAAGAAAGCCGGCGGTAGACCAGTACGGATCATGCTGGAGCGCGATTCGGAGTTGAAAGTCGCGGGCGCGCGTCCCTCGGCTTACGCTCGTGTCAAAGTTTCGGCAAAGAAAGACGGCACCCTAACAGGATGGCAATCGCAATCCTGGGGAACGGGAGGTCCAGGCGGAGGCGGTATGCCGCCGATTCCGTACGTCTTCAACATTGCCAACCAGCACAAAGAACATACGGCTATCCGCAACAACATTGGTCCCGCCCGCGCGTGGCGCGCTCCCAATCATCCGCAGGCAGCGGTCATCACCATGGGCGCACTCGACGATCTTGCCGCCAAGCTCAACATGGATCCTCTCGAATTGTGGCGGAAGAACCTCGAGATTGCCGGGCCGCGCGGAGATACCTATCGCGAGGAATTGACTATCGCAGCCGACCTGATGGGCTGGAAAGAAAAATGGCGGCCGCGCGGGCAGAATATCTCCGGCAACATCGCGCGCGGCCTCGGCCTTTCGATTCACACCTGGGGCGGACGCGGTCACGAGAGCGATTGCGATCTTACCATCCATCCCGACGGCTCGGTAGACGTAAAAATGGGAACGCAGGACCTCGGCACCGGCACCCGAACGACGATCGTAATCGTCGCCGCCGAAACTCTAGGGATCCCGATCGAAGCCATCAATCTCTACATCGGCGACACGCTTTATCCTCCATCCGGAGGTTCTGGCGGTTCGACCACTCCCGGCGGAGTCAGTTCCTCGACGCGACGCGCCGCGGTAGACGCCCGCGAACTCCTCTTCGCGAAAGTTGCGCCAGCTCTCAACGCGCAGCCTGCGGACCTCGAATGCGTAAACAGCACTGTGCGAGTGAAGAGCGATCCCAGCCGTTCCTTGAACTGGAAACAGGCCTGCTCGAAGATGGGTGCAATGTCGCTGACTGCTCGCGGACATAACGATCAGGTTCCCGCCAAAAATCATCCCGACCTCACTAACAGCGGCGTCGGCGGAGTAGGAATGGCCTACGTCGAAGTTGATACCGAAACCGGCATCGTAAAAGTAAAGAAAATGGTCGCGGTGCAAGATTGCGGCCTGATCATTGATCTAAAGACGGCCGAGAGCAGTTGCTATGGCGCGATGGTCATGGGCATCAGTTATGCATTGTTCGAAGAGAAGGTAATGGATCAGGCGACAGGGCGAATGCTGAATCCGAATATGGAGTTCTACCGCCTCGCCGGACTCAATGACATTCCCGAGCTCGTAGTTCACATGATGACCGGCAAGGGCTATGACGAGCGCGGCGTTATCGGACTGGGCGAGCCGCCAGTAGTCTCGCCAGGCGCCGCGATCGCGAATGCCGTGGCAAATGCTATCGGTGTTCGCGTGTCTTTCTTGCCGCTCACGCCTGACAAAGTGCTCACGGCGTTAACCACGACGCAGAAGGCAGGCGCATAATGCGACCCTTTGAATACGCCAGTCCGACTACCAAAGAACAAGCGGTCGCGCTTCTCGGTTCTTCCTGGGGTCAGGCCGAAGTCCTTGCCGGAGGCACCGACTTGCTGGCTTTGATGAAGGACGATGTAGTCCATCCCAAGCGCGTTGTCAACATCAAGCAGATCACAGAAATGACCGGGGTCAAGCCGACCACGCAGGGACTTCGCATCGGTGCGCTCACTACGCTCGGGGAGTTGGCCGACAATGTGAACGTGGTCAAAGATTATCCCGCATTGGCCGAGGCCCTCAACGACGCGGCCAGCCCGCAGATTCGCAACATGGCGACACTCGGCGGCAATCTTTGCCAACGCCCGCGCTGCTGGTATTTTCGCGGCGGCTTCGGCCTCCTGCCCAAGAGCGAGTCGGGCAAAGAACTCGTCGCCGGAGGCGAAAACCGTTATCACGCGATCCTGGGCAATGATGGTCCCGCCAAATTTGTCAGCCCTTCCACCATTGTTCCGGTGCTGATCGCATATGGCGCCACCGTTCGACTGATCGGACCAAAGGGCATGCGCGAAGTAGCCCTTCAGCAGTTCTACATAATTCCAAAATCCGAAACTGAGCGCGAGCACGACCTGAAACCAAACGAAATCCTCGCGGAGATAACCCTGCCCCCGCCGCAGGGAATGAAAGTTGCTCACTACGAAATTCGCCAGAAGCAGGCCTTCGACTGGCCGCTGGCATTGGCCGCGGTCGGCCTGACGATGAATGGCTCGTCAGTGCAATCCGCGCGAGTGGTGATCGGATATGTGGCGCCCATACCGTGGCGCTCCGCCGAGGCCGAGCAGGCGCTGTCAGGCAAAAGCATCTCTGAAGACGCAGCGAAAGCTGCCGCTGAAGCCGCGTTACAAAACGCAACGCCGCTGAGCCACAACGCCTACAAGGTGCAGCTCGCGAAAGTTGCCGTAAAACGCGCCGTCCTGAAAGCCGCGTCGGAAGGTGCCGCATGATCAGACAATCCCTTCAGGAATCCGATCGCTTCAACACCAAGCATCCCGATCTTTGCCCAGCTCTGCGCTGGAAGGCACAATTCATCCTCTCCGAGGCCGATCCTACCGTGCCGCCTTCGAACGAAGGCCTGTTCTGGTGCATCCACACACAAACCTGCATCGGCCCAGACGGCAAGTTGGCGGAGCCCGG
>Ga0210383_10001022_pt1 | contig 25784 bp, 11 predicted proteins | sample IncBWC14OmetaG_FD_160072 | JGI IMG/M metagenome (GOLD analysis project Ga0210383, IMG submission 160072) | Forest soil microbial communities from Barre Woods Harvard Forest LTER site, Petersham, Massachusetts, United States - Inc-BW-C-14-O ... | reverse complement strand
GCTTCGACCAGATCAGCCGCAACCAGATCGCGCACTCCAAGAACGCCGACCAGTTCGATAAGCTGCCCGCCGACCAGCAGGCCAGCCGCATCAAGCTCTCCAGTAAATTTATTGGCTACTTCGGCTTCGGCAGCCCGCTGCTGATTCTGTTCTATTTCCTGATTGCGACTGTGGTCCTGTGGGTCACGTTTAATTTCGGAGCCGGGGCCAATGCGTCTTTCGGCAAGTCTTACGCCATCTTTATGTATGGCAGTCTGCCCAGCATTGTGGGAGCGATCCTGGGAATCATTTCGATGTTCGCCGGCGTCAATCCCGAGGGCTTCGATATCAACAATCCAGTGGGCACCAACCTTGCCTATTACCTCGATCCGGAGGCGACTGGCAAATTCATTCACAGCATGGCGAGCGCGCTGGACGTGATTTCCATCTGGAGCATCGTGCTCATGGGCATCGGCTTCTCCTGCATCAGCAAGGTGAAGCGCTCCACGGCGATCACCATCGTGGCGGTATGGTTTCTGATTTACAAGCTCATAGGCGCGTCGATCGCGGCTGCGTTCTCGTAAGCAGTGGCGACGAAGGCGCACTTGCGAAGCGAATAATTCTTTCGAGCCGGCAGCTCGCGAAGATGATCTGTGAACGTCTAACCCGCAGGCCCGGGATGTTCCTCCGCGCTGCGGCCTGAGTTGGTTGACGTGCTCGTGGTTGGGTTAATCTGATCTGGTCAAATCTGTCGGGCTAAATTGTTTTAGCCGAATTTTTGAACGCTCTTAGGAGGCTTCCCCGTGAAACGTATCTTCGCTCAATCCTTGGTGGTATTTTGTGCATTTGCAATGTGCCTGATCGGCGCGACCCGCGGCTTCGCGCAGGCTTCGTCCGCGACGGCCGCGCCCGCCGGACCGGTAAAAGATCCAGTCAGCACGTCGTTGCGCTTCATGCTGTCGGCGCGCGCGAAGAACACCCTCGCCGCCATCGATGCCATGCCCGCCGACAAGTTCAGCTACAAGCCCACCCCCGACCAGATCAGTTTTGCGCATCTGGCGGTCCACATCACCGAGTTCAATTATGGTCTATGCGCCAAGGCGGCCGACGTGCCCGCGCCGAAAGTGGATGAACTCAAAGAAACCGACTCCAAAGACAAACTGCTGGCTGCAACCAAGGCGTCATTCGATTTCTGCACCGACGCGTTGGGCAAGATGGACGACTCCAAGCTGGGCGACAGCATCGATCTTTTTGGCGGACGCCAAGGTCCCCGCGCCATGGCGGGGCTGATCCTCTCTAGCGGCTGGTCCGATCACTACGCAGCGGCAGCGATGTATCTGCGCCTGAACGGAATCCTGCCGCCCTCGGCGCAACCGAAGAAGTAAGCAACGCAGTGCAGAATGCAGAGGTCAGAATGTAGAAGTCAGAACTTAAAGTTACGAACGGTTTCCACTTCCGCATTCTCACTTCTGACTGCATTTGAGGTATGGCCACGGCAGACTGCAGTTGCCGACTAGCGCCGGCATCTTGCCGTCTTTTCGTCCTTTGTTTTCAATGCGCAATTTCCCCGCGTGGGCATTCGCCGCGCTACTTGATTTGCACGAGATCGCCCGCGGCCTCAGCGGGATTCTGCGGATCGCGCCAGGAATCGAAGATCGATACCTGATGCACGCATGACACGGTGCAATGCGGCGCGCAGGATTTTTCCGTGACGAATTCGCGGCGCAGGTCATCGCGGGAGTAGGTTTCGAGAGGCACCCCGGGATAGCCGCGCTGTTGCGAGCAGTAGTGCACCAGGCCGTTTTCGCAGATGTAGAGATAGCGCGCGCCCGCGCGGCAGCGCCAGTCGTTACTTTTGCCTTTCGCAATGTTGTCCTGAAAGGCGTTGATGCGGGTAAAGCTACTTTTTTCGAGGGCCTGCATTTCGTGGTAGATACGGCGCTCTTCTTCGCCCAGCGGCTGCAGCTGGCCGCTGCCGTCGTGAATGATGCCGATGGTCGAAGTAAATCCGAGCGCGATGGCGCGCTTACCGATGACGAGCGCATCCTGCGGATGCGAGATGCCGCTCCCCACCACGGAATTGATGTTCACGTGAAAGTCGGCGTGTTCAGCCAGCAGTTCCAGCTTGCGGTCGAGAACTTTCAGGCTTTTTTTCGAAACTTCATCGGGATTCACGTTGTCGATGGAAATCTGCAACCACTCCAGTCCGGCGCGGTTGAGGCGCTGAATGCGTTCCGCCACAAGCAGATAGCCGTTGGTGATGAGTCCGGCGATCATGCCATTCGAGCGGATGCGGCGGATCACGTCGTCGAGTTCGGGATGCATCAGCGGCTCGCCGCCGGAAATTGTGACCACCGCGGTGCCGAGCGATCCCAGCTTGTCGATGCGGCGATACATTTCCTCGATGGGCACGGGCTTCGAAAAATCGTCAAACTCGTTGCAGTAAGTGCACGCCAGATTGCAGCGGCGCATGGGAATGATGTGCGCCAGCAGCGGATGATCGGTCGAGGCGAGCGCGCGCACGGCCATGCTCGCGCCGCGCAGATTGCGGTGCAGGGCTTTGGCGCGTCGGCGCAACCTGGTGAGGGTCGTGGGCATTGGCTTCTACTATTACAGCATAGAGCGATTCGAAGTGCATGCCGCGCAACAGCGTGTGGTGGTTTTCGAGGGGCGAAGCGCAGACTTTTGACCGCGAAAGCAAACCCAGGGGCTGAAGCTCGCATCGTTCGTGGCTCTGGGCGGTACGGCTGAAGCCGTGCCCGTCCCAAAGCGATTTGCTAAACCGTTGTACGGGCTAACATCTGTACCGAGGGTTCGAATCCCTTCCTCTCCGCCAGATTTTCTACGCTTTTATTTCCAACCACTTGCAGCGTAATTCCGAGCTAAAAGGCTCTGCTTACGGATTTCAAGGTATTTCCTCCGAACCTCGGTATTAGGTTCTGCGGAGGAAATATGGCATTGTCGGTGAAGCTGTACAGGGTGGTGGGCAAAGGCAAGGATCGGCGCTACGTTGCGATCGACTTGGAACGGCGGGGGCGGCGATCGAAGGAAGATGTCACGGGTCCGTTCTACCTGCGATACGGGTTGAAATACGAATCCGTTGGCATGGATTTCAAAGCAGCGGTCGAAGCCATGCAGCGCAGGCAGGCTACGCTTGACGCTGTGGGCAGTGGCGTGGCAGTCAAGCAGGATGGCGATCCCAATCGCAAGCGTGTGACGGATGAGGTAAGGAAGTTCCTGGGCAAGAAATCCCTTCTCAAAGACCCCAAAACCGTGAAGACGTACACCGAACGGCTGGGATATTTCCTGGACTGGTGCGAGCGTAGCGGCATCAAGCATCTCGATCAAATCGCACAGGGCGACGACCTATTGTCTTACGTATCCTTCCTGCGGCAGCGCAACAAGACCATCAGGGACACACTGCTTGAACCCCGATACGTCTACAACATCTTTCAGACGTGCAATACATTCCTGCGTGCCAATGCCATCCTTTTCGCTGGGGAAATCCTTGGACAACTGGACTACGAAGAAAAGGAAGTCAAGCCATACAAGCCACAGGAACTCAAGGCGCTGTTCAAGGCGGCAGATGACGAAGAGAAATTATGGATGAGCTATTTCTTGAACACGGGCTGCCGTGAGCAGGAAGTGGCGAATGCGGAATATTGCGATCTGCTCGATGATGTCAACGTCGTATGGGTGCGCTCCAAGCCGTATCGTGGCTTCAAACTCAAGGGAAAGCGGTGGCAGAACAAGGGGCGCAAGTTGCCCATTCCCACAGCGCTGATGGACAAGTTACGGGACAGGATGATTGCGAAAGGTGCCAAGCGCGGCGATTTGATTTTACCCAACACCATCGGCGGTGTGGAGGGACACTTCCTGCGCAAGCTACAAAGCATCGCTGAGCGTGCGGGCGTAATGGAGCCAGAACTTCACCGTTTCCGAAAATCCTATGCAGACACTCTCGCTGATGAGGGCTTGCCCGTGCCCACGATCATGAAGCGGTTGGGTCACTGCTCCTTGGATGTGACCCTGGCGTATTTGCGAGGTCGGGAGGCTGAGGGCGAGCAGGAACAGAACTTTGCAAACCAGTCGGCGTTGGCGGTGTATGCCTAAATAGCTTTCAGTCCGGCAGTTCGATTCGGTCGGAGTGCTTCCCGTCGCGCTCGTGCTCTTCCGCGAGAACCTTCTCAAGCCACTTAGCTTGCTTCTCGGCAACCCACTTATCCGTAGATTGCGGATTGTGACCGATGACGAACTCCTCGCCGCAGCCGTCGCACCTGAGCGTTCCCATCTCTTGGAAGCCTGTAGTTTTCTCTCGGCTGCTCTTCTTCACTGCTACCGCCCGCATGTTCCAATTCTAGTTGGCAATAACATTGATAGCGACAACTGGAAGGCGGCGTTAGCTCTGAATCCGACGCCCGCCTTCGGCTTCACCTCGGCAGCAAACCCCGAAGTGCTGCCAAAGCCGAAACCACGGGCGATGCGCGAGCATTTCGTCGTGTCTTCGATTCGCAGCCGAAACATCGCTAGGGCTCAGCGGTCTGGTGTCTGGCACCGCGCAGATGCGCTCCAGCTTGCCGCGCAGGCCCTGCTACCATCCGTTAACCCCGATCCCCAGAAGTAGCTTCCGTTCACAACGAGGTTGCGTATGGCCACCACTGAGACTGTGCGCGTTTTGTCCGTTTCACAGTCCTCCATATCGCTACGATGGGTAGAGAAGTATTTCTATCTGTGTATGTCGCTGCTGATAGCGGCGGTCGTTGTTTACGGGTTCAGCCACACCATTGAAAACAAACTCATTCACGGCAACCCCCGACGCCCAATTCTGCTACGGGTGCATGCCGTCCTTTTCTCCAGTTGGGTCGCTTTTTACATCACGCAGTCGGTGCTGGTGCGAATCCGCAACGTGAAACTCCACCGAACTATCGGCTGGGCAGGCGCGGCACTGGGCACCTCTATGGTTGTTGTCGGGTTCTGGGTGCCGGTGGTAATGGCGCGGTTTGACACAAGCCAGTTGCATCGAGCGAATAGAGACGCCTTCCTAATCGTCCCCTTGTTCGACATTGTCGCGTTTGCGATCTGTTTTGGGCTGGCGATCCTTTGGAGGACAAATCCAGAACGCCATCGCCGTCTGATGCTCATCGCGACCTGCGTACTTACCGGAGCGGCGTTCGGCAGGATGCCGATGATGCACACCGCACTGGCCTTTTACGGCGGCATTGACGGGCTGATCCTCCTCGGCGCTTTACGCGACCTCGCCGTCAGCCGCCGCATTCACACTGTCTACGTGATTGCTATTCCGTTGCTCGTCGCGGGGCAGACAGCGGTCTCGCAAATGTTTCTGCACAGAGCAGCCTTCTGGATAAGGATCGCCCACGGGCTGCTCTCCTAATCCATACACGACCTTTCCGGATGATCCAGACTTAATGGCATAAGAGAACCCGCAGAAGATGCCATTATAGGTCACTCAGACATGGAATCCATTTGAAGCCTTCACGCAGCCAGCATCTGCGGGATAAGGTGAACGAGATTCTTGCCTAGGTCGGCGGATTTTGAGTCTCACAGTCGGTTCTGCATTGTTATGAAGACGGTCCACCCTCACTATATTCTCAACGGGTTACTAGATGTTCGAGTTGCAGCAATTTGACCCAATGTGATCCGTCCTGAACATGGAACTACCGCAGATTTACTGCAGTGTTTCGAGCGCAAAATAGCGATTCCCACCTCACTTGTTTTCGTCGTTATGGGCGTTGCGATATGTCGCTCGATGCTGGTCCTCCCCAGTTCACTGCGTCGTGAAACTCGTTAGCGAGGGCGCGAGCGCCTGGCCCTCCAAGTCGGTGATTCCGGTGGTCGCATCGATGTAATAAAGCGTCGAAGTGAGGAGCCCTGATGAAGGCGTAAAGGTCGCCGTCAGCCCGCTCGCCGCGACAGTGATAGCGCCCGCTATGGCCGCTCCCCCCGAGGGGTACACAGTGAAGTCGCCCGCCGTAACTGTCAGCGGGTCGATACGTTTGCTGAACGTCAGCTGAATCACTGTCGTCGTGGCTACACCCGTCGCTCCGCTTGCTGGGCTCACCGTGGTTACAGTCGGCAGCGTCAGGTCGGCTCCCGCCCCGGTGGTAAATGTCGTTACGGATGTCGCGGTCAGAGCGTTGCCGCTGAGATCTTTCACGCCGGTAACATTAATCGTGTACGTCGTGTTGGTATTCAGCGGGACGACCGGCACCAGGATCAGCGTCTGATTCCCATTGGTCAGAGTGCTGGTCACATTGACTGTGCCGCCGCTGCTCAGCGTGACCTGGTTGATGGTCAACGCATCTACCGGCTCGCTGAACAGCACCAGCACCTGAGCGTTAATCGGTACGGCCGTCAACCCATTCGGCGGGCTCACGCCCACCACCGTGGGTCCTGTCGTGTTCGCCGCCGTCCCGGTGGTGAACTGGAAATTGCACAACACGGCGCAACCGACCAGGTTCCCCGACAGATCCTGGATGCCCAGCGATACAGGGTCGTCGGCGGGACCAAAGAAACTCGCAGTGAAGATAGTTTGTGCCGCCAGCGGCGCGCCCGGCAGGAAGCTGATTGTTCGCCCGTCCGTGCTCACCGAGTAGGTGCCCGTTACGTACAGTTGGGTCGCATTGTCGTAGATGGTGAAGCTGTTGCTGTTGACCGTCGCCGGATCGACCGGCTCGCTTATCTGCAGTATGATCGGCGCGTTCAACGGCACATTCGTCGCATTGTTGAACGGGTTCACGTTGATGACGGCCGGCGGCACCAGGTCTGGCCCGGTTCCGGTCGTAAACGTCGTTGCCTGGGTGGCGACCGAGTTGCCCGCTACATCCGTCACGCCACTGATCGTCAGTGTAATCACGGTGTTATCCGGCAGCGGCGTGTGCGGCACAAGCTGGACAGTCTGGTTGCTGTTGCTGAAGCTGATCGAGTCCGGGACTTCCGTTATCCCGCCCCCCGTTAGCTGGATGCTGCTAGCGCTCACCGTCAACGGGTTGATCGGCTTGCTGAACAACACCACCACCTGCGCGTTATCTCCTACATTCGTCGATCCGCTCGGCGGCGATACCGACAACACTGTGGGCTTCGTGGTGTCTGGCCCGGCTCCCGTGGTGAAACTCGTTATGTTCACTGGGTTGGCGAAAGCCAGTCCGTTCGTCCCCTGGATGCCCGTGGTCAATTGCACGTAATACCCGGTATTGGCTGTCAGCGCTGCATTCGGCACCAGCTGAACGATGCTTCCTCCTCCTATCAGGCTCACGGTCGTCGCCACTGGCGACCCGCCCGCTGTCGGGTTCAGCATCACCGTCGTCGAACTCACCGTCACGGGATTCAGCGTCTCGTTGAAGCCGACATCGATGACCAATTTCGTCGATACTCCCGTCGCTGCGTTCGCCGGACTCACGCTCGCCGCACTCGGCGCGACCGTGCTCGTGTTCGCCACCGTCGTGAACGACCCTTCATAGGCCGTCAGCGAGTTGCCGTTCACGTCCTGCGCCGTCGCATTCAAGAACACCTGGATCAGGGCCCCGTTTAGCCACGGCGTCGACGGTGTGAACTGGATCACTTGCCCGTTCTCGGTGACCTGCGTTGTCCCGCTTACCAACAGTCCGTTCTGGGAGACATCTAACGCCCCCTGCACTGTCGAAACGTTCATCGGCGCGTTCACATACAGCACCACGCTCGTATTCAGCGGAACCGCCGTGGCGCCGTTTCCGGGCCGTTGCGCCGCCACCGCCGGATGGGTCACATCCAATGCGACTGCCGTCGTGAACGAACTCTCGAAGTTCGCCAGCGCATTGCCCAGCAGGTCCGTCACTCCCGTTGTGGCCACCACCGTCACGGTGCTCGAGGCCGGCAACATCCCAACAATCAGGGTCGCCACCTGGTTGTCCGCCGAGGCATAGATCGCGGGCGACAGCTTGCTGCCGTTCGCAAATAACGCGAGTGTATTCGCGTTCAGCGTGCTGCGGCTCATCGATTTCGAGAAGGTCAGTATGACCGACGCATTCGGCCCGACGCCCGTCGCCCCATTCGATGGCGTCACCATTAAAACGGTCGGCGGCGTGGTGTCGGTCTCCGCGCCCGTGGCGAAGGCCAGTACGTAGCCGGTGGTCCTATTTCCCGCCAGATCCAACACGTTTACATACACGTCGATCGTATTGTTCCCCGGCAGCGGCGAAAGCGGCGTGAACGTGACTACCTTTCCCGTGGAGCCCACGGAGTAGGTCCCCGCCAACTGCACGCTGAGGCCAAAAGCAAGAACCGGCACCGTGTTCAGGTTTACCGTGGTCGCGTCAATGGGTTCGCTGAACGTCAACACGATGTTGCTGCTTACCGGTACTCCCGTAGCCCCGTTCGCTGGACTCGTCGCCGTTACCGTCGCCGCCGTAGTGACCGGCGTTCCCGACGTTCCCGTGGTGAACGTGCTTGTGAACGGCGTCACTGTGTTCCCGGCCTGGTCGGTGAATCCGCTCACCTTTACCGTGTAGACCGTGCTGGTTGCGAGCAAACCGCCAGGTACGAAAGTCAATGTTGTCTGGTCGCTGCTCAGGCTGACCGTTCCGCTGACCGGCGTTCCCCCTGCCGACACTGTGATCGCGCTGCTGCCTACGCTCGCCGCACTCACTGGTGCGCTGATCACCGCAACGACCTGCGTGTTGACGGGCGTTCCCGCGGTCCCACTCGGCGGACTCACCTGCACCACCGTCGGCGCCGTCGTTACTTCCGCAGTCCCCGTGGTGAACGCTGCGAGCAGGCCCGCCGGAGAGAGAGCATGGCCTTCCAGGTCCATGATCCCTCCGGTTGCCTGGACTTCGTAATTCGTGGAAGGCAAGAGCGGTGAGGAAGGCGTAAAGGTCGCCGTCAGCCCGTCCGCTGTGGCCGAGATCGTCCCTGCGATCGGAAATCCGGAGCCGTAATCAGGCTCCGTGGTGTTCACAAGGAAATCGCTCGTGGTGATCGTCAGCGGATCGATACGCTTGCTGAACTGCAACTGGATCACACCGTTCGTCGGCACTCCGACGTCACCGTTCGCCGGATTCAAGGCCACTACCGACGGAATCGTGGCGTCGGCCGCCGCCCCTGTGGTGAAAGTAAACGTCCCGGGATTCATGAGCGGATTGTCGGCCACATCCGTAAGCTGCGTTGTGAAGGCGATGGTATAGGTCGTGGACGGCAACAGGGCAGGCTGCGGGGTGAAAGCGATCTGGGTGTTCCCGTTGGAGAGCGCGACCGCACCGGGAATTGCAACTCCACTCTGTTGCACCTGCAAGCCGTTCGTCGCACTGATCACATTGATCGGCTCGTTGAATTGAGCCACCACTAATGAATTCAATGGAATGCCGGTCAGGTTGTTCGCCGGGCTTACGCCGAGCAGTTGTGGACCCGTTGTTTGCGGGCCGAATCCAGTCGTGAAACTGGAGCCATTGCCTAGGATAGGAGTCTGCGTAACGCTGAGAATGCCTGAGGTCAGAATCGCATTGTAAAAATGGCCCACGTGGTATGGCGTGGTCGGCACGAAGGACGCCGTGAAGCCGGAAGCATCCACTTGCAACATGCCCGGCGCCACTGGGCCGTAATCACCATCCGTGAGGTAGAACGTCTGAGGAGTCACGGTGGCGGGGTCGATTTGCTGGCTGAACTGCACCGAGAAAGCCGCATTCGTGGGAACGTTCGTGGCGCCGTTGGGAGGACTTGTGAGCGTGGCGCTGCCTGTAGTCGAAGTGGTGGTCAGGCCGGTCGTGAAGGTGCTCTGGAAGACCTGTGTCATCGATACTCCAGACGAAGCCTTTGCGCCCTGCGCAACTACGGTATAAGTGGTTGAGGAAGAGAGCGGCTGGGTCGGAGTGAAAACCAGCGACAAACCGTCGCTCGAAAGAGTGACCGTACCGCCCAGGGCCAGAGTTCCCTGGAACAACTGAATCGCATTTGGGATGGCGGCCGTGCCGCCGCAGCACGTCCGCAAAAGATAGTTCTGCAAAACCTGAGCGGCCGCCGCCGAGTTTGTGGCCGAGAAGGTCGATCCCGAAGGCAAACCGGCAGTGATAGCGTTCTGCGCGGCGGTTAGAGTGACCGCCGTCTGCAGCGGCTCGCTAAAGCGCACGACAATTACGCCGTTGGTGGCATAACCGGTTGCGCCGTTGGCGGGGAATACACTTGCGACCGTCGGCGCGACCTGGACGGGAACCAGCGGGTTTAGCCCGCGCTGGTAGGCTTGCAGATAAGTGAGGCCGTCCGGGGCGGTTTCGCTGGCGCCCGCCGCGTTGAGAGGACTCAAACCATAAAAAAGCGCCCAGCCATCCGGGAGGCCGTCGTTGGTCGTGGATGCTTGCACCGGATTCGAACCGATCGCCTCTTCATAAATGTCGGCCAGGCCATCGCCATCCGTGTCGACGGACGGGTTGGTGGAAAGGATTGTGAGCGTGTTGTTCGTGCCCGGGATCTGGCTCGAGCTCCCGGCGCCAGCCGTGGCTACCACGGTGAACGATCCGGCCGCGGTCGACCCGACCGTCAGCGTCATCGTCGCCGACGTTCCGTTTGAATTAATGACGACATTGGACGCTGCGACGGCTGCGGGAACGAATGCCGGCACAAAAGCAAACGTGGAGCCTGTAAGGTTAACGCCCGTAACCTGAAAAGTGGTGATCGTGGCCCCTTGACTTGCTGAGCCTGCACTAATCGCGGTGATGACCGGACTGGAAAGCACGGTGAAATTGTTGGTAGTGGTTGCCGTAGCGGAGCCAACTTTCACCGAGATCGGACCCGTGCCTGCGCCGGAGGGAACGGTCACTGTGAGAGTGGTGGCCGTAGCCGCAGATACAGCGGCAGTGATGCCGTTAAATTGAACTGTGTCAGCACTCGCCGTGGTGCTGAAGCTTTGTCCCTGGATGGTGACGGTCGATCCTATCGCGCCTTGGACCGGCGTGAAGTTGAAAATGGCAAGCGCACTGCCCGAGGAAAGAGTGGACGTGGTGATGGACAGCATGTTCCCAATAGCGTCGTAGGTGTAAGTGGTGACGTTACCGCTGGGATCGATGACTTTGATCAGTTGTCCGTCGTCGTCATACGAGGCTTGCAAAGTCTCGGCGGTTTGACCGCGCAGACCAATGGGGAGCGCTGCGACCAGCGTTATAGTTACCAGAACCGTCACGAACTCCCGGCGCAGTCTCAGCATAATTCCCTCGTCCCCGGCTATTAGGAAGCCGGTTGCTTCATTTATCGGTTACTACTAATCTCTGGCACGGTGCCTCTCGACACACGCGTCGTCTGCCGCCCTGGGGAAGCCCGGCGTGTGCTCAGGGGCAGGTCGACGGCGGCTGGGGTTTCTTTAACGGTGCACAATGCCATGGGCATCCTTTTTTCTTTTCAAGTGTCACAGCAGCGGCACAGAGAGGCGCTGCCAAGCCAGTGAAAGCGCAGGCCACTGTGGCCCAATCTCCTATGTCGTTACAATCGGCAAGGCAACTGCCGTAGTCATCCATCCCCGACGGATCGGTGCGGCTGACAGGATTATTAGAGGAGTATTTGTAAAGGAGCGTCCCAGCGGCCTGGCCGAGTGGATCCTCGCTGATAAATCGGCCGGCAGCGGGGCAGTAATACCGCGCCCTGTAATAGTAGAGACTTGGGTTGACCGGCACTCTGCCCGTAAATTGGAACGGATAGGTGCTGGTCGTTGTGGTTTTCCCAAACGGCTCGTAGGAAAACGAAGATACGAGCTTTCCGTTCTGATCCACTGTTGCCTGGGTGCTGCCGATTGCGTCGCCGAGCTTATATTCCACCTGGCCACCTGCATGGGTCACTGCAAGATCCTGATCAATTACCCGACCGGCGAGTACCGATACGCTGTCTCCGTTGCTCCTGGAGATATATGCCACGTTCGTGAGATCGTCCAGAACGAAGCTCTGTGTCAGATTGAGAGTAGGGCCCGTGTCGCTCTGTTGGATGAGGTTGCCCAGGAAATCGTACAGGAACCTTGTATTCTGCCCGGAGGGTGCGGAAATTGAAGCCAGCCGATTTCTTGCGTCCCAGGTGTAGGTGGCTGTCCCAGTAGAATCGGTCGAAGAAGTCAGGCTGCCGTCGTCATTATAAGTATAAGAAGTCCCGCCGCTGGCGGTGAGCCGGTTGTCCGAATCGAAGGCGTTGGCGACGGCCTGCGGCTGCGCGAAGTTCACCGAATAAGAAGACGGGTTAGTCGCAGCGTCGTAGGAATAACTCAGCGGAATTTGAATCCCTTGCCCACCGGAGTGGGTTAAAGACAGGAGATTCCCGGCCGCGTCATATGTGTATTGGGAAGACACGCCATCCGGACGTGCAATAGTCGCAAGAAGGTTTCTCGGATCGTAGGCAAGGGTCGCGGACACAGCGGCCTGTGATGCGCTGAGTAAATTGGCCGCCCCATCGTACGCGTACGTCACCGCTGCCTGGCCGGTTACCTGCGTTGACTGGACGTCGCCCGCGGCGTCGTAAGACTCCTGAATCGCTCCGAACGGGCTTGATGAACTCGTGCGATGTCCGTCGGCATCATAGGCAAAATCAAACGTGCCCCCAACCGAATCCACGGCCTCCAGAACTCGCCCCCTGGCGTCGTAGGAGCGCGACACGGTGCTGCCGTCCTGGTAGCTCTCATTGGCCACGCGGTTCAGCGGGTCGAAAGTGAAAGCGCTGGCCTGGCCGATACGATCGACAAACTTAATCAAGTTGCCGTCCAGATCGTACGTGCGCGTATCCGTTTTGCCCCGAGGGTCGGTCTTCGTAAGGAGTCGGCCCATTACATCGTAGGTCGATGAAGTGATGTTTCCCGATTCATCTTGCAGAGAAAGCAAGTCCCCGATTTGGTTGTAAGTCATCGAAACCGTGTGGCCCTGCGAATTGGTTCGCGTCAACAGCCGGTCCAGCGAATCGTAAGTGCTGTTCGTCGTCCGGCCCAAGGGATCAGTTGTTTGGATGCGCCGGGAGACGGCGTCAAGCGTATTGGTAAGCGTGTTTCCAAGGGCATCTATCGTTTTCGTCAGGTTTCCGAAACTGTCGTAAGAATACGTGCTTTTGTTCCCTAGGGGGTCGGCTACATGAACGATGTGGCCAAATGAGTTGTAGGTATAGGTGGTTGTGTTGCCCTTCGCATCCGTGGCCGTGAGCAGGTTTCCGCTGCCGTCGTACGCGTACTTATAGACGTTGCCGAGCGGATCCGTGACGGAGGTAACCTGGCCGAACACTGGATCGTAAGTCTTCGTCGTCGTATTGCCCAAGGTGTCGGTTCGCGTCAAGACGTTGCCGTTCGAGTCGTAAGTGAGCGTAACGTCGCCGAGGTCCGGATGGCCGCAGATAGGACAAGTCCCTCCACCGGTAATCGACGTGATCAGGTTGTTCTGTGTGAGGCTGTGCGTGAATACGCGCATCTGCCCCGTCGCATCGGTCACGTTCAACAAGTTCTGGTTGGGATCGAAACGGTAGCTGGTTTGATTTCCCAGCGCGTCCGTAACCACCGTGAGCAAAACCGGACTGGTGGGAACCAGCGAGTTCAGCAGAGTGTAGGCGAACTTGAGCACACCGCCGTCCGCTTGTATCTGCTGAATGACTCGCCCGTTGGCGTCATAGGTATTCTGCATGACAACCACGCCGCGCGCATCGGTAGTGGTGAGTAAGTTTTTGTTCGTGTCGTAGGTGTAGCTGGTTACTCCTCCCGCCGCGTTGGTTACTGTAGCCAGCGTTCCCTGGCTGTTGTAGGTGTATTGCACGGTTCGGCCGATGGGATCGGTGATCAGTGTAATCCGGTTGGTAGAGTCATAGGTGAAACTTAGCGCGCGGCCCACTGGGTCTATGATCTGCGAGATCTGAATGGGTTGGGTGCCGTTGTTTCGGACCAGCGTAATGGTGTTGCCATTGCGGTCCGCGATGGAGCTGAGGTAAGCGATGAATGCTCCGTTCGCTATGGAGAACTGAAAGACGGTGCCGTTTTTCCATCGCAGGCTGTATGCGGAAGTCGACAACGCGGTAAGCTGGCTTCCGATCAGCGTAGGAATCGTGCTGTTGGTGAACGTGTTGGTGCCAGTTTCTGTGAACAGGTATTGGTTTCCATCCGGCATCAGCAAAAACACACACTGGCAGGTGCCTTTGATGAGGCTTTGCGCATTCAGCAGATACGAATAGTTGTGATTGGTTCCAATGCCAAAAGGCCCGGCATTGGTATCCATGCTGCGGAAGATGCGCTTGACATAAATTGATCCCCGCCCTCCGTTCAGGACGATGTCCGTCGCTCTCTCCACCTGAAGCCCCGACGAGAGATCGACCGGGTCTCCGGCTTCCGGCCCGTTTCCGCCACCCCCGCCACCTCCTGGGGCGCCAGGGTTGCCAGGACCACTAGGGTCGCCAGGGTCGGCAGGGGGGGGAGGGGGGCCATCGCACGGGCACTGGTGACATCCCCCTGGCGGCCCCGGGCTGGCAGGCGGCGGAGGCGGAGCCGTGGGCCCGTGCCAGTCAAAGTGGACCAATCCATAAAGATGGCCGGGATTGGCCGGGTCGGCATTGGGGACGATCCTTGAGCCGTCGGTAGAGACGGACCCGGTGCCATAAGACACCATGTAACCGTGGGTGGGATCCAGGGTCATCAATGTAGCCGTGCCCCCTGGAGCAATGTTCAGCAGGTTGGGGAAATCCACGGCGACCGGCTGGCTGGCCGTCGCATTCGCCGGCTGGAAGGCCACGATAAACGGCATGACCATGCCGCTGCTGGGCATGGCATCGGGCAGCCGGTCGACCGGCACCTCGACGGCAACCAGCGGGAAAGGATTGGGCGTGGTTCCATCACTCAATGTGAAAATGGTTCCGGTATAGACCGTGATCAGGACATTCGGATCTGTTGGATAGGTGAAAACCTGATTCACACTGGCGTTCTGCGTGACGTAATTCGTCACCGCGTTATCGATCCGCGGCAGGTTGATAAGAACCGGCGAGGTCGTCACCTGCCCCGAGGTGATGGTGTAGGAAATGTTCACGCCGGCGTACTGGCCGGCCGGAGAAGTGGCGGTCAGCCCGTTGTATCCGACAAGCTGAGGTCCGGTGCAATCAGCCGGAAGATTCGTTAGAACAAAGTTGCCGCTGGCATCGGATGAGGTGTTCGCCGAGCATCCCGTAATGTTGCCTTTATCGTCGACTCCGAGAAACGTCACCACTACGCCGGCAAGCGGAGTTTGCGCCGGGTTATTGACCACCGTGCGTCCCATGAAGGTTGTGGTAACCCCCGTGACTTGCAGCGATACCGAGGCAGTCTGCTTGACGGACTGGCCGCCAATCGAGGCCGAAGCACTCACCGAAAGCGACGATGTGCTTGTAGGCTGACTCGCCGGAGCGGAGAGAGTCAAGATGGAAGTCTGATTTACCGAAATGGACGCTGGGTTAAAGCTGGCAGTCACACCGCTGGGCAGGCCTGCCACGCTCAGAGTGGACAATCCGGTGAAGCCGTTCGAACTGTTGAGGGTGACAGCAAATGTCGTGGACTGTCCTTGAATCAAGTTGCCCGTTGACGGTGCCGCAGCAATCGTGAAGTTCGACGGTGTGGTGACGCTCAGCGCCGTCGTTGACGTTGCGCTTTGCGTCCCGACCGCGACCGTAATGTCGCCGGTGGCCGCGCCAGACGGAATCACGAAATTGAGGCTGGTCGCGGTAAAACTCGAAACCGGCGCCGCCATGCTTCCCCCGCCTTGATGCGCCAGCGTCACTACTGGAGTGGAGCTGCCACTTCCTGTGAAATTAGTCCCCGAAAGTGTTACCAGTGTTCCCTCAGGCCCGGACCGAGGAGTGAAACCCACGATCGTGGGAGGTCCGCCCGTGACCGCCACAGTGAGATTGATCTTGACGGCCTGCGTCAGAGTGCCCGACGTGCCCGTCACCGTGACCGGCACCGTGCCGGTTGTCGCCGAACTGCTGGCAGTGAGCGTCAAGTTGCTCGTGCTGGCCGTGCTACTGGGGCTGAACGATGCGGTTACTCCGGTGGGAAGGCCCGAAGCCGTCAAGCTCGCACTGCCCGTGAAGCCGCCCACGTCAGCCACCGAAATGGTGCTTGTTCCATTGCTTCCCGGTGCAACGCTCAAAGTGCTGGGCAACACCGACAGCGTGAATCCCGTGCCGGTTCCGGTGCCGGCGAGTGGGATTAACAGTGGATTGGCGCTGGCGTTGTTGCTGACTGTGAGCGCACCGACCGTGGATCCGACAGTGGTCGGTGCAAACTGGACTTCGATCGTGCAGTTCTTTCCAGCCAGCAGCGTGCCGCTGCTCAGTGGGCAGGTCGTGCCACTGAGTTGGATTTGGAAATCGCCCGAGGGCACAACACTGCTCAGGGTCACAGCGCTGGCGCTGTTGTTGGTGATCTTGACTGGTTTCGCCGTGCTGGATGTGTCGACGCCCTGCGACGGGAAGGTCAGGCTGGCAGGGGCCACTGTGATCTCAGCCTCTGAAGTACCGGTCAGTCTGACCAGTTGCGGGCTGTTACTGCTGCTGGAAGTAAAGGCAACTGCGGCCGATCCTTGAATCGAGCCGATAAACGTTGGGCTAAATGTGATTTGAAACGTGCACTTGGCGGCGGCGGCGAGCGACGATGGGCAGGTGTTGTTGAGGATTGCGTAATCGCTGCTCGCCGTGATCGCGCCCATTGTGACCGCGCTGGCGCTGGTGTCGGTGATCGTAACGGTCTGCGCAGCACTGGTCGTGCCACTTAACGTCTTGAATGTGAGGCTGAGCTTGCTCAGGGAGAGGGGAGAAGTTCCGGCCGTGGCCGCCGAGGCAAGTTTCACTTCCAGAGGCAAGGCATTCGGAGCGTTGTCCGTGATAAGGATGGCGCCGTCATCGACGGCCGATGTGGGGGTTACGGTTACCGTCACCGTGCAATTTCCTGTTTTAGGGGCAAGCGGTGCCGTCAAACAGGTGCCAGTAGTGATCGTGTAGTCGGTCACACTGGTCGTGATGGAGTTGATCGTGACCGTGCCCGTCGTGGTGTTGGTGATCTTGAAGGTCTTGGGTGCGCTCGTCGTCCCGATCGTACCGCCGGTAAAACTGAGGCTGGCCGGCGCGGCAGTCACCGGCGCGCCGCCGGTTCCGGTCAGACCAACAAATGCCAGCAGATTATTGCTGCTGTCGTAGATGCTCGCAGCTCCCTTAATTGCGCCCACGATGGTGGGTGCAAAGGAAATTTTGGCGATACACGAACCTCCGGCTGCGACACTGCCGCTACAGTTGTCACTCTCCGTGTAGTCGCCACTCATCACGATATTGATCGGTTGGGCCGACGCGCCGCCGTTGGAGATTGTCACGGACTGAGGATTGCTCGTCGTGTCGATCAGCTGTTTCGCGAACTTCAGGCTGGCCGGCGAAACCGTGAGCACGGCCGTGGCCTCGCTCTGTTGCCCGGGATCAGGCGAAAGCGGATCAGGCGAGTCCAGGTTGGATGAGACCAAAGAAATTGAAGGGCTCGGGTTCTCGGAGGCCGAAGTCTCTGAATTCAGTTTCGCAAGCTTAGCACTTGCATCCAGAGATGTGCTTCCACTCTCCTCTACTCTCGAAGCGGTTGCCGAGCCAGAGAAGCCATTCCGAGACTGCGCTTCCAGCGGAGAGCTTTGCGCTAAAACGATCGCATACGCCAATAGAATCGCCAGGACTTGCTTCGCTACATTCATCATGCTGTTGCCCTCACTCACTCGACGATCGTCTCGACGATCATTCTCGACAATCGTTCTCGACGATTGTTGCTGTGCTTGTGGAGAAACCATTCTCCTGGTCCCCGAAATCGCCCTCAGCTTCGTTCGGAAGCAGCGGAGCATGTCAATCCTTCCATGAGCTCGCCTTGTGGCGTGATCATGATTTTCTTTCCGTTGAACCGCGTCAGGGAGAACCCTTTGAAATCCTCGGTATAGGTGCAGGCCAGATCCTGCAGAATTGAGATAGCTACATCCTCTCCGAGCTGAAGGCCGGCTAACTCATCCGACCGGTAGTGAATCCCACCCCAATTCCTACCCATGCCGATGTTGAACGCAAGCTTGTCGATTTCGTCTCCCACGGTGGTGGTGTAATCGGGGCGTGGCACCAGCGTAAGACCATCCGCGCTTGGTTCCACGCAGCCGGGCAACAACATCGAACCGTCAAAGCAGGCTTTGAGCACGACCGAACACGCTCCGGCGATCGCGGCGTGACCGGCGGGATAGGAAGGATGCAAGGGACATCCTTCCGGATAGGCTTGCGGCAGAAGGTAGGAACCGGTCTTGGAGAAAACAGCATCTACCGCCTCGGACTCAAGAAGCGTCGAGTGAATCGGATATTTTCGAGCGCCGGTTCGGGTTTGATGAATGAGACCGCCCAGCGCTTCCGGGCGGACCCGCCGGTGAACCATCCACTTCTGGCACCATGAGGCCTTCAGGGACGCGGTTGTGACGCGACCCAGCCAGTCGGTCACTTCCGCCTGGCCGAAGGTCACGAAACCCTCCTCTACGGTTGAATAACGATAGGGGTTGCTAGGGCTCTTGAACTGATTACAGTTAAGAAGCGATTTCGGTCCGCTATTGATTAGGATCAGGGCGGTATTGAGATAGGCCTGGTAAGGAAAGTCGTAGTGGACATACTCTGCAAGGTCGCGGCCGTTTCGGATGTAGCGTGGCACAGGGTCATAGGCTGCTAAGCGCCAAGGTGGCATGCCGGTCTGGATCTGCGACCACTCGTCAAGCGTGGTCATGAACTCGGTTCCGGGCATGGTCACGCTGTAGCGCTGATCAACCTTGGCGGACCCGTATGGAATTCGCTTCAGCAGAAATTGCGAAACGTATGGCCCGGCCAAGTCCCCCTTTGTCGGACCACGGAAAACAGTGGATGGAGTCGCGCCCAAGTGTTTGGCAGCCTGGCGAACGATAGGAGACGTCTCGTAGTCCGAGAAGGGCACGTCCCGGCAGAGCGCCTGCCAATACAGCTCAGAAGTCTCGAATGTAGCCGATTGCGACGCAATGGAAGGAGCCGGCGGGATGCCAAAGCTGTGCGGGTCGCCACCTTCCAGATGGAATGTAAATGCAGATTGTGGATTGCTTAATTTGCGGCCGCCGCCTCTAGGAATTCTCTCGAAATCGGAATGTTTACCCGACTTGATGGCGGCAAGAAGCGCGTCGTAAGCCGCTGGGGTAACCTCACCAAATTGGTTCTGCGGCAAGCCTTTCGCAAAGCAGGCAATTCGATGGGCAAGAGAATCCTCGTCGCCATTCCCGGTCATCGCCGCCATCGACCGCTCTCTCTGTCTCAGCGCAGCCTTCTTCCGAAGATCGAATGCAGCCTGGGTCCTGAGGTTATGGGTTCCGGAGTCCTTGGCTGTCTCGGGCGTAAGGATGTTGAAGCTCCGCGCCAAGGGAGCTGCCGCCAGCGTTCCGGCAAGAAAACCTCTTCGAGTCAATGCACCGTGCTTCATCTGACCGACCTTTCGTAACCGAACGGTGTAGGCCCCTCAACGACCTGGGCATTTCCCCTCAACTCATGTCGAGATCGAATCATGCCGAGATCGAGCCCTTAGAAATACCAACTCTCACCTCTTCGGACTGCTCCGCAGCCAGCTTGCTTCCGCAAAGCGGGCAACGATCAAAGCCCATGGCGGACGCGCCACCCATCACCAGGGTCATGGCATCGCGCTGTATGGTCACCTCAGTGCGAATCGTGCGGCTGGTGGGGTTCGCGGACGGGTCCGAACGGAAAGAACTTGCCCGTCTGGACAGCCATTGGTAGAGTCTTTTCGTCCGGCCCTCCCCCTTTACTGGCCGCGAATGTTGCGACAGTCTCCGAAAAAAGGCCAGTGACGAGTTCTGACAGCTTCTGACAAAGCGTGAATAGTATCTAAGTTCATGAAAAAAGAAGGGATATACCAATTCGGAAAGCTTCGAGTGGACGCCCGAGCGCGCACCCTGCAGCGGGAAGAAGAGACCGTCACGCTCAACCGCCGGGCCTTCGACGTGCTCCTCTGCTTCGTCCAGAACCCAGGAAAGGTTCTTACCCGGGACGAACTGATCAAGAATGTCTGGCCCGATACCCATGTGGATGAGAACAGTCTGGCGCAGAGCATCTCCGCGTTGCGCCGCGCCCTCGAGGAGGAGACAGGCGACAACAACTACATAGTCACCCTGCAGGGCAGGGGGTATCAGTTTGTTGTGCCGGTGCAGGTCGTTGTTCCAGAAAGCTTAGCAGTCGTCCCAAATGTGCCAACCGGCGCCAGCCAAGGTCCCAGCGGGCTTCTCATTCAGCAGCAGACGATCCGGACCAGTGTCATCACTACTGAAGAGAAACAACGACTGAGCCTGCCAGGGTCCCGAAATCGCGAGGTGTTGAGACTGGTCGCGGTCTTGGCCGTCGCTGCGGTAGTCGCCGCCATAGTTGGCGGAGTGTGGTACCGGCGATCCCATCAAGGACGAGGCCTCGCCGAGCAGAGCACTGTGGTCGTCGCTGACTTCGCCAACACGACCGGCGATCCCGTGTTCGACGGCACGCTGAGGCAGGGACTTTCGTCGCAACTGGAGCAGTCGCCGTTTCTCAACCTGCTTTCCGACCAGCGCATCGCGGAGACATTGGCTCTGATGCAACGGCCCAGGGAAACGCCGCTAACCCGGGCGCTGGCTCACGAGGTCTGCCAGCGCACGGCGAGTGCGGCGGTACTGGACGGCGCGATCGCGCAGGTGGGCACGCGTTATCTCCTGACTTTGGAGGCACTCAACTGCGCCAACGGAGAATGGCTCGCAGGTACGCAGGTGCAGGCCAGCGACAAGAATCACGTCCTCGATGCCTTGGGAAAGGTAGCTTCCGAAATCCGTAGCAAGCTGGGGGAATCGCTGGCTTCGGTGCAAAAATACGACATACCACCGGAGAACGTGACCACTCCATCGCTGGAGGCGCTACAGGCTTACAGCCTCGGATACCAGACGTGGTTCGTAAAGGACGATGGTCCAGGCGCGCTTCCGCTGTTCCAGCGAGCCATCGACCTCGACCCAAATTTTGCCATGGCCTACGCGCGATTGGGAACGCTTTACTTCAGCGGGGAACCCGCACGGGCGATCGAAAACCTTCAAAAGGCCTACGATCTGCGCGAGCGGGTGAGCGAGCGCGAGAGGCTGTACATTTCTGCACACCACGCGGATATCGTCGAAGGAGATCTTGAGGCAGCTCGAAAAGTTTATGAGTTGTGGGCCCAGCTCTACCCCCACGACATACTCCCTCTCTGGAATCTGACCGTCGTCTACGAGTTGCTCGGCGACTACGAGAGGGTTCCCGCAGTAACCCAGGAGGCCCTGAAGCTGAGTCCGGGAGACGGCAACGTTTTCGTCATTGCTGTTAACAACGCACTGGAGCGCGGCCGTTTGGAAGAAGCCAAGGCCGCAGCGCAAGAGGAGCAAGCGCGGCACCTCGACTTCCTCCAGATCCACCGGTCTCTTTGCGCGCTTGATTTCCTGCAGCACGATACTGCTGCCATGGAGAAGGAGGAGGCGGGGCTGATGGGCAAGCTGGGATGGGAGCACAACATTTTATATTTCCAATCGGACACTGCAGCGTACAGTGGGCATTTCGCTCAGGCACGGGAACTGACGCGGCGCGCCGCTGGCTCCGCGGAACGCATCGACCGGCGAGAAACCGCGGCCGAATATGTCGCGGAAGCCGCCGTCCGCGAGGCTGTGGTGGGCAACCTGTCGGTGGCGAAGCAACAGGCGAATGCCGCTCTGGCGCTGGCGAAAGACACCGACGTTGAGGAAATGTCGGCGGTGGCGCTGGGATTGGCGGGCGATCCAACTCAATCTGCGCAGCTAGCCACCAAACTCGACAAAACCTTTCCCAAAGGCACGGTCGTGCAGCGAAACCTTCTACCTACGATCCGCGCGGCGACCGTGCTCCGGCATGATCCGGGCAAGGCCATCGACCTGCTAGCGACCTCTGCGCCCTACGAACTGGGGCAGGCCAGTATGGTCGTAAGTTTCAATCTTTACGGAGTCTACCTGCGCGGCGAAGCATTCCTGGCAACCAAGCAGGGCGGCTCCGCCGCTGCCGAGTTCCAAAGGATTGTCGATCATCCCGGTCTCGTGATTAACGAACCGATCGGCGCCTTGGCGCACTTGGGACTGGGACGCGCCTATCTTCTAATGGGGGAGACGAGCAAGGCCAAAGCTGCGTACCTGGACTTCCTCACTCTCTGGAGCGACGCCGACCGCGACATTCCCATCCTAAAAGCAGCCAAGGCGGAGTCCGCGAAGCTGCAGTAGCGGACAGGTTCTGCTTTGTCGCTTGCTGTTTATCGGTACCTGTTGAGAACGCGCCATTCCACTTGACCAGCTTATTAGAAACCATGGATTCCTAACGCCATGAGTGAAAGGCAAGAAGTCCGTACCATCGGCCGCCGTCAGGCCAATCGCGCTCGCGGCTCCTGCCAGTACCAGTCCTTCCGTTATGAATTGCCGGACCAACCGTCTGCGGGACGCGCCCAGGGCTCCTCGTACAGCGATCTCCCGCGTCAATGTGGCGAGTCTGCTGTTCGTGCGCACGCGAGCCCGTTAGCCGTCCTTCGATGGCTGAAGGCGCAGAGGCGCCAATCTGCCAAAGTGCGAAAGGTAATTGAAAGGTAGTCAAGCTTCCGAATCTGTTCTCCACAACCCTGCAGAACTCCGCGTTCCTGGTTTCTGAAATCACGAGATCTACTGTCCGGAGTGGTGTCCTGAAAGTGACGAATGAGGTCACATTAGGTGAGTTTTGGTGCGTGAGCGCGACTGCAAGTGATTGAGATTGCTGGGCGTCACATCGGCCTAGCTAATTGCTAAACCGTTGTACGGGCTAACACCTGTACCCAGGGTTCGAATCCCTCCCTCTCCGCCATAGCTTTTAGTTTGTTATACTTAGACTGCTGTGATACTGTGGTGATACCGAAAATGAGATCGGCCCACAGTGAATCGCAGCGTAAACCTTACTAAGAGGATCAAGACCACTCACGGCCTGCGCTTCTGCCCAGTCGCCTATTCTGCCAACGGGCGCGTCAAGGCAGACTGGGTAAAAATCGCAGGCCGCGAAGAGCGCCATCCCGAAGGCTCCTATTACATCGAGTGGTACGAAGACGGCAAGCGCCAGCGCCGGTCAGTCGGCAAGAACGCACTGGCCGCCGAAGCACAACGCCATCAGCAGGAAGAGATTCTGGTCGCCAGGGCGGCAGGGCTCAAAGCTGGCCTCAAGTTCGTCGATGACAGTGGCAAGGTCCTGCTCGCCAAAGCCGTAACCACCTACCTCACCGACATCGAACTCGCGAAGGCGAAGAAGACCTACGCAGCATACAGCAAGGCGCTCGAATATTTTCTCGAATCCTGTAAGAAGCCCTACCTCGCCGATGTGGATCGCCGCGACCTCCTCCGCTACAGCGCTTTCCTCCGCGATGAGAAGGAGCTGGCACCGCGCACGGTCAACAATAAGTTCGAGAACATCATCACGTTCCTGAAGGCGCAAGGCATCCGCGATCTCGTGGGAAAGAATGATTGGCCCAGCTACACCGAAGAGGAACCGGAAATTTACGACCATGACGAACTGGACAAACTGTTCGCTGCCTGCGATGCCGAGGAGCGAATGTGGTTCGAGTTCTTCCTGATGACGGGCGAGCGCGAACAGGAAGTGATGTACACGTACTGGTCGGACATCAAGTTCGCGTCGTCCACGGTTCGCGTTAGCCACAAGCCGGACCGGGGATGGACTCCGAAAGCGTACAAGGAACGCGAGATTCCCGTCCCGGATAAACTGATGAAGAGTCTACAGGCGTGGAAGAAGCGCGCAAACAAAAGCTGCCCGCTCGTATTCCCCACTACCGGATGCAACCCCAAGCTGGATTTTCTTGAATGCCTGAAGGATGTGGCGAAGCGCGCGGGCTTGAACTGCAAGCACTGCGATACTTGCAAGAAATATGAGAAGTGCGAGCGTTGGTTTCTTCACAAATTCCGCGCCACGTTCGCAACCTGGGCCTCCGAGAAGAACGTGAGTGTGCCGACAGTGAAGTTGTGGCTGGGGCATTCAGATACGGAGAGTACGATGCGCTATCTAAAACCGGCGCGTGGTCCGTTGATGCGCGAGAAGGTGAACGAGATCTTCGCGTGACGCTCTGTCCAAAACTAATTCCAAAACTATTTACTTGACATCCACAACCGTCCGCGTTTACGGTGTCGCGCATCAGCGCTTGGACACCTAGGGGGCGACGGACTGAGTTCCGTCTGTGATCCTGACGCTGCTTCCCTTGAAGTGTGAATGGATCGTGCCAGCCAGTCGTTCGCAGCGTGTAGTCGCGCGGACAATGGTCCCACGGTGAACCCGGCACGATGCCGGGTTGGGGCCAATCTGTTCAGTTCGTTCAGGAGGCAGCACTATGTCTCGTTGCGCGTTTGCATCTCTCCCTTCCCCCTTGTACCGGTTCTTGCGCATCTCGGCCATATTCCTGTTCTTCGCTGGACTCGCACTCGCACAAGTCCAGCCAGGCACACCGAACTGGTCTGCCATCGAAACGCATGCTGTCGACTCAATCAACCTCTCAAACCTAGTGGTGAGCCTGAATATCCCCGTGCGTTCGAAGGCGGGAGCGATTCCATTCAACTTTGGGTTTATCAATGGAAGTTCCTACGTGGCTAACAATGCTGGGGCTCTAGCGGCCGGATATTCAACCAATCCCTTAGCTCCAGCCGCAAATGGCATGCTTATGACGAGCACAACGTTTGCGACGTATGGGTATCTCCTGCGAGTTCCGGCAACCGATTGCGGAGGAAGCACAGGCTATGCCTACAAAACCGAAGATTGGTATGTGGCCTTTGCCGACGGAACACAGCACCCGCTGCCAGCTACGGATATTCTATATTGGGACAACGCTGGTTGCACTTTTGACACCACCATTACTGACACAACGACAGACGGTTCAGGAATCAACGTGAAGATTACCGGGACGGCAACCGGGATCACGTACAACTATATATATGATCCGATGGGTAACTCGTATGCAAATACGGGCGGTTCGAGTGTCAAACTCAAAGATGTTTTCGGAAACTCAATAACGTATGACGGAGTGTCTAAATGGACCGACACGTTGGGGGAACCTGTAATAACCGAACCCACGGCCGGGACCTTTCAGTGGACAAACGTCGCTGGCGGCACGCCTAATGTTGCTGTGACAAATACGTCCTATACGCTGCAATCGAACTTCGGTTGCTCGTCCGCAACGGATTATTCTACTCCCAGCCAAGAATTCCCCACGCAGATCAGCTTTTCTCCGGATAGCACCGATGTCAAGCTGGCTTGGGAGCAAACCAACGGATACGGGACAACTTACACGACTGGCAGGATCCAAAAGATCACGCTGCGGACTGGCGGAACGGTAACCTACAACTGGAACCCGAACGGCACAGGAAATGATGGGTTGAACTGCTCTGAATACGCTCCAAATGAAATCAGCCGCACGACGACTGATGGAACGACGACGTACTCGGTTTCTTGGTTGCCGAGCGGAGGAAGTTGCAGCTCGACCGCGCTGTGCAGCACGACTACCGAAGTTGATCCGGGCGGAAACAAGACCGTCTACTATTTTAGCGCTGGCTGGGGAGCGGCGTACCCTGTCACACTTGCGCTGACGAGAGTTGAGAAGTACAAGAACACAGGGACGCCCGGCAGTCCGACGTACTGTGAGCGATATCTGAACCACATCTTGTCTGCAAGCGCGGATTGCGGCAAGCTTGGCGCATGAATGAGCGCAGAGAGCAGGCCTTGGCGAAGTGGCGGGTTCTGATAGC
>Ga0210383_10001020_pt1 | contig 25814 bp, 49 predicted proteins | sample IncBWC14OmetaG_FD_160072 | JGI IMG/M metagenome (GOLD analysis project Ga0210383, IMG submission 160072) | Forest soil microbial communities from Barre Woods Harvard Forest LTER site, Petersham, Massachusetts, United States - Inc-BW-C-14-O ... | reverse complement strand
TTCATGAGCTAATAACATGTTATTCATTTAATATATCTTTAATTATATTACTTCTCTCTTCTGCTATTATATATCGCAATATCAAATAATCTAAATTTATATCGTATTTATAATTATGACAAACAAAATTTATATTATTAGTACTGTCGTAACTAATCCCTATATAATTACCATGTAATAAATGTCTTACTATAAAATCATTTGGCGCGTCATCTATTTTACCATGATTGGCGCGAAATTCAGATACTTTTTTTACTAAAAATTCTTCGTTCATTGTAATATATTATCAATTTTTTCTTTTCTATCTTTTGCTAATTCGTCACTGAATATATAATAATGCCAACCAGCAATTTTAATTTGTTCTTTTAATACATATTGCCACTGTCCAGCTAAATGATTATGAAATTTCAGACCAATAATAGAATTTATATCATTATCCACAGATATAACATATGCTGCATTTTCAATAATTTGAATATCATTTTTAAACTTAGTATTATAGATACTAAATGCTTTTAAAATAAGATATTTGATAATTTCTTTATTCATTTTAAAATTTCTTTAATTGTTTCTGAACGATGTTTAGCTAAAGCATCTTTTAAAATAAACATTTTACTGTAATTAGGAACTACTTTTGCTAAATCATCAGGTTCTTTTATAAATTTAAATAAAAACCAATGCCGATATATGCTATTTTCTCTCATAAATAACATACCTAAAAAATCGTGATCAATAAAATCTTGAATATTATTATATAATTGTTGAGTACTATCCATAGGTAAATTATTGCAAAAATCTATTACCAACTTTTTAATTAGTTCGTTATTTTCCATTTAAAAGTTCTTTAACTGCCAGTGTCCGTTTATATTTAATTAATTCTTTATTAGCATAGAACGAGTAAACAACATTTTCAAAAGGTATTTTAAGTGGATTATTTATTGTCTCGTATATAAAATATGGTTTAATTCTGGTAAATTGTATGCCTATAATTTCATTATTATTTAACTTCCTAATATTCATATCAATAACTTCCTGACCGTATTTTGATAGGAACCCAGTAGCATATTTTTCATATGCTATTATTAATAATTGCCTAATAATATCATTATCAGTTTTCATTTAACAATTCTTCAATAATTTTCTTACGATGTTTAGCTATCTCCTCATTGAAAATAAATACAATAAAATTTGGTTCATTCTTAATAAATTCATCATACATTGCCACACTTTTTAGCATAAAAACATCACCTATATCATTGAAATATACTCCGTGACAATTACCATTAATACATCTTCTAATGTGATTATTTAAATTAAATAAATAATCAGGTGCATATTTTAAATACATGGGGGTTAGTAAACTTTTAATTATTTCAGCATTAATCATTTAAAATTTGTTTAATAATTAATTCTCAATCGTCGTTTAGTTAGAGCATCTTTAATGTAAAAATAATGATAATGATTTTTTCTATATTATTATATAAAGTATATAATAATTCTTTTAAAATATTTTTATCAGTGTGTGAGTATTTCGTATAATTATTTCACAAAATCATTATAAATTGGTTTTAATATTTTCTCCATTATTCGAAATTCGGCAAAATCATCGTCACTATTACCAGTAGATAACAAACCTTCTGTAACGAATAATAAAACACACTGAGTAATGTTGTAATGTATAAGCCAAATTTTACCCTTTGCTTTAATCCACATCTCAAACTGAATCATCAACTCCCTATCAGTAAGTTTAAATAAACCGGAAATTTTGTTATCTTTCCAGAAAGAAAATGAAATTGGTTTAGACATAAATTATTTTGATTAATAAACTATTTAATTAATTACAAAGATAGTAAAATTTACGATGATATACAAATATCATATATAGATTTTATTGCACATTGTGTAAGTATTTGATAATCAACAATATGTAAATCATATGCTAAATAATTTTATTACATTGAAATTTAACTTATATTTGTTACCTATGTCTGGATATACCGCAAAGAGTATAATATGTGATTACTATTATTGTAAAACCTGTAATGAAATAGTCAGTCACGGTGTGTTTCATGATGATCATTATTTAGAACATTGCTGTGTATACGAAGACGATAGTATTGACTATATTATTAAAAATGCCGTATGGGGATCGCTTAAAGGCAGTAATAAATTAAATATGGAATATGAGTTTTTAATTAATTTAAGTACAGAACATATTAAAAATATTTTAACAACTCAGCTGCAAATAAATTCAAGAGTGAAAGAAGCTTTCATTCATATATTATCTGACCGTAGATCAGAGGCAATTAAAAATATTATAAAATGAGTATAGTAGCTAACGGCATAATTAAACTTGTACCAGACATAACAGATCCAGAAACCGTAAGAACGGTAAAAGCTGTATACAATAATATAAAGGGACTAAATAGATATTGTCTTCTAAAAATAAATTTCCCAAATTTATTAAATATTGAAATGATTCATTTCTCAAATGTTAATTATGAAGATTTGCCATTAGAAATAAAACATAATTTATTTTCTACAATAACTGAATATCATGCCGAGTTACTAGTTAATGGAAATGTCTCTTATTATGCTAAAAAATTAAATATAAATTACAAATTAGAATGGAACATTGAATATGAGAAAGAATTAAGAAAATATAAAATTACAAAATTATTAAATGGATAAATCTGTTTTACAATATTCGATATATTGTCCAATATGTAATGTAAGAGGTTGGTCTGATCATGCGATGGATAGTATTTGTCCGCACAATAATTTAGATAGAATAATAGTTACTCTATATTACGAAGATACAATTGAAGACACATCAAATAATTTTGTTTTGCCTTTATTGTATACAAATGGTTTTGAATACTATACCAATAGTATGACTGATTCTTATGCTGTTTTGAAAGATTTAGATAGTATAGAAATTAAAAAATATTTAAGCAACTCAACTTTTAACCAAATATATAAGTTTAGAGAAACTTGTAATTGGATTTTATCTAAACGTCGATGTAAATTAATATCTACTATTCTATCAAATGAATAATGATGTTATGATAAGTGCTAATCCAACCACAGCTAATATAGTTCTATTTACAGGGGTCAAAAATTTATCCATTACAGAAGTTGACGTTGTAGAATAATCAAACCACTGTTTCTTATAAATTGTACTATCCAATTTATTGTAAGTAGTGAAAAATGCTCCGTCATGTATAAAACTAAATATTCCAGCATATCCAAAGAAAGAAATAACAGCTACTAACCAACCATATCCAGCTACCCACAATAGTGCGGAAAATGTAGCAAATATTAATCCTCTTTGAGCAGCAAACATTGGATGCATTTCAATTATTTTCTTTCTACGTGAAGATGACGCATAATAATAAAATATTGCCTCTCTTATACCTTCCAGTCCAGAATATACTATCCATATAAGAAGTAATGCTAGTTTAACTATAATAGATGTTATCATGTTAATTATTATTGTTTATATATTTTTTTCATGCTAAATAAAACCCATTAATGGATGTTACTATGGTAATTATTAATGGTAATAGAACTCCTATAATTGAAAAAATAAAACCAAATATACCACTGATTCCATAGCCAGAACTAGCTTCTTTAACAACAGCGATAATATTAGATATATTAAATAGCTCAACAATTGTTAATACAAAAGCTAATAAAAATAATTGCAAGTAATGATTATCCCACTGGTATTTAACCCAGCCTTTGATAGATTTGTCGATTGGATCAGGTGCTGCCATTTTACTATTTTTGTTTAGGTGTATATATTAAATAATTTTGTTACTTCTATTATAAATTACATTTTATTATATCTAAGGGATATTTATGCTTTTTATACATTAATTGTCTTTCTATAAAATGTTTATTCCATACATTTTTAATATTCTCATGCCAGTATATATCCACTAAATCAAAAATAATAGCCAGTTGTTTATCAGCATGTAATCTAAGCGATCGTCCAATCGCTTGGATTATCCTGCTCTCGCTTTTGAAGCTCTCAGCTAAGATTACATTAAATATAGCATTAATTGAAACTCCTGTGCCTAATGTGCCATATGATGCTACTAATATTTTAACTATACCATGTTCATCTGTTTCCATGTCTTTTTTGATTTCATCACGAAATTTACTTGATATATTACCATCAATATATAGTATTTTTTTACCATCAATATTATCCAACTCCTGCATTATTTTAACACCATATTCTATATTATTAAAAAGTATCAAAGTGTTCTTAGTACATTTTTCCACTAATTTTTTGATGAACTTTAATCTTTTTTCAGAAGCATGTAAATATTTTTTTTCTATTTCATATTTTTGTCTACCAGCTTCATGGCTGTTAATGCTATTAAGTGTTTTATTAAATTCTAAATCTTGGTGATTTAATATTATTGCCTTTACTTTCAAATCTGCAATTTTTCCACTATCTATAAGAGTCCGGGCAGATACCGACGCTATTTTTGGACCCATATACTTTTGTATGCCTAATATTTCACATGATTCCTCATCTGGAAATGTTCCGCTGACACCTGCTCTTAGATAAGAAGTCTGAATGGTTTTTTCTAAAATAGAATTTATAGCAACGACAGCAACATGGCTTTCATCTACCATTATACCATAAAATTGCTCAAAAAATTTTTTCGGATATTTAACTAAACTTTGGTAACAACCAACATATAAATTAGCTTCATCTTTTTTTGTGAATTTTCTTGGTTTTTCACTATAAATTTCTTCGCATCGAATATCTAATGGTTCTTTGTTACTATTATTATCACCTGTGTTAAATCCAACAATGGCCTCGGTAGTTTGTGTAGTTAGTGAAATCGCGGGAGTGACTATTAAAAACTTAGCATCTGAGTTTATATGTTTCCAAGTATAAAATATTACAATAGCCATAATAACTGTTTTGCCCCCAGACGTAGCAACCTCAGCTATACAATATCTGTTTTTTAAAATAGAAAATGCAGTTTCTACTTGATAGTCGTGTGGTTTAAATTTTTTTAAATTACCATCTTTATCTTTAAAAACATGATCTTTAAAAAATTCATCACAAAACTTTTGAACATCTTCTAATTTAAGATTTCGATTTAAAGGAAAATCTGCTTTATTTTCAATCGTGAAAGTAGTTCCTATAGTTTGACAAGCTTTCAAACATTCGCGCCAAAGCCCTATATCTATCGACCCATTGTTAAAAAAATCAATTTTGCCATCCCACACTCCTCGTTTAAAGGCAGGTGTGAATTTGTAATTTTTTACATAGCGATTCAGCCAAATTTGAATTTGATAATACTCAATTCGAGTACTTTCTGTAACAATTAACTTCTTTAACTTATCATCATAGCGAAACTTCATACATATTATATATTGAAAAACTACAAGAGTTTAATATATTATAATATATAGTATCATGATGTTGTATGTTTTTGTCGTTTAATATATAGATTTAACATGTATATTATCAAAAAATATCAAGAATTTTTACTACTTAATGAATCCCGCAGTCAAGAAATTTCTTTTGATCAAGCAATGACTTTTATGGAGCATAATAATAAAGTATGGTGCCCAGAATTAATGCAAATTTCTCGTGGTATTAATCATTATAGAGGTATTATAGAAACTCCAAAATATTTAACAATTGATCCTACACAACATATTAGGACAGCTATTAAAAGCGGAGAATTTGTATCTAATCATTATAATTTGTTAGTAGATAATTTACCTTCTTGGTCTAAATATCCTAAAAGATCAAAATCTTTGATCGGAATGACCAAATATTTCGAAGATGTTGCTTGTGCAGATTCTTCTGATTATGGTAAAACTTATATTGTCATACCAAAGGATAATGTAAAAATGGTGATCTGTCCAACTGTTGATTTTATAACAAGTTTTAATATGCAAAATTTAATAGATGATTTAGGATTTGCAACGATTGATAGGTATGCAAAATATTTATCTGATAGAGGTATTTGCGATAAATCTTGGAAAGAAATGTTAAATGGTATAAATTCAATTGATTCTATTACACCACCGCGTCTAGATATAGAAGAACCAGAATCTAGAATAAACTATTTAGATACCGTATTAAATCCTTATAGTAATGATTTTAAATTAGTACATTATAATAAAGAAAATTTTAGAGATAGTAAAATAATTCCTTCCAGAAGAGAAATTTGGACTGAGTCAGAGTGTATAATAATTTTGCCAGAATTAATCGATGATTTTTATAAAGAAGTTGAAAAATTAAGAATTGCTAAGTAATTCTTTTAATCGGATTTTTCTTAATTCAAGATTAATATTGATAAGTTTAATATTATTACCTTTCTTTGAACAGGTATATCCATCTGAGCAAATATATTTATCATTATTTTCTTCAATGTGAAAATCGGAATGATATGTGACATACTCATCAAAATTATTTTTTATAATAAGAAAATAATTATAATTGCAACGATTAGGGGACGGCTGACTTACACATATATTTGAGGAAAGTCTATTTTCTTTACAATAATTATTTATTACAAATGTAATTTCTGCGATATCTTCTTCTGTCATTTTAGTAATTCTTTAAGATTGAATTTTCTTAATTCATATATAACATTAATTAAACGTGTTCTTATAATAGGATGAAATCCCATCGATCCTTTCGCTATGTAAGAATTTCCTGATATTGTATAATCATTACCATATCCACATATATACCAAGTGCCATCATCACTCCGAATTAAAAAAATATAATTAAAATCACTACGCTTATAATTATTGCTATTGCTGAATAATAAATGTGTATAATCAACCGTGATTCTATTAGTTAAACCATATTGATAAATAGCTAATTTAACATCATCATTCTCCTGATATGTCATTTAAGTAGTTCTTTCAGTGTACATTTTCTAAGCTCAAGTTTTACATTAATTAATCTAATATCATCATTGGTCTCAAATACTGTGTCATCTGATGAAACATATTTACCATTTATAATTTCTACACGATCATCACAAGAATGATAACTCCATACATTTTCATTATCTTTTCTGATATATATGTAATTATATTTATATCGATTGTATCCTACATATAAATCATCAATATTTAAAAATATATTATTATCATTAATATAATTTTTAACTGCGCATTTAATTTGACTTATTTCATTGTACTTCATTATTTAAATATTTTTCTAATCTACGTTGTTTCGTAAATTTAATTCTGTTGTCAAATTCTATTAAAAATTTTTCGGGAATTTTAATTTTAGCATCTTCGAATGTTTTTAATATTTCTTCTTTAGTAAAATTACATTCAGCTATGCCTTCAGACCAAGACGTACACCATAATCCCCAAGCCTTCTTAGCGACAATAACACTTTTTACGATGTTAGGATGACAAGATGTTATTTTTATCAATTTGTATTGACCATCTTCAAATCTTCTAAATACTTCAGTAGCATGGTAGGCATTAATATCGTATTGTACTTCCACTATATCACCTCCAAATATTAAAATACCTTTACGATATGATTGTAAGAAAAAATTAAAAATTTCATAAAAACTGTCTGAATATCTACGTAATTTCCGTGTATGCCGTGTACCTACAATAGCTGATCGTTGTTTTAGTCGTTCATGTTTACTCATTTAAGATGTTATTTATTTTTCATTATTTATATTAGAAAATTAATTTAAATATTATTATTGTTTAAATCATTTAAAATTTTTCTGCGTTGATCTATTTTATATTGATTAGACATTTTATACATAGATGGGTAAATATCTTTTGGCTTTCTTTTTTCAATATACTTAGCGACACGATTGCACAACCAGTGTGCTAAAAATCCATGTTTCTTCTGATTCCAACCAGCTTTAATAGCAGCATTATATATAATTCCCATTTGTTGTATATCACCATATAATTCTTCGCGCCACTGTTCTGCTACGACATACCACTTCTCCCATTCTGTATGTGGTCTTTTTATTTCCTTCATAGGTTGTAAAGAAAAAATAACAGAAGGATCATTTGATATAGTTAAACCAAAACAACCTTCGTGCATTTCGATGCCGTTATCACCAATAAATGGATCTTCTTTATTTAATATATCTTTAGCTTGAACCAGATATATTCCGGGTAAAATTTCGCCCCAGATAATTTCGTCATTATGGCAATTTATGACACTCATATTTTAATTATTTAATTATTACTAATATACAAACTCCACTTTTATTAGTATATTCCATGCAACTAACTGCACCAAATTTCACATCAGAATTAATTAAAATACCGTTATATACACAGTAATTTACAAGTGCTTTACATAAATCAGACGATAGTGTATCTAAATCAGTATTTACACCATATAAGCACATACATTCAAATGCCTCACACGGTTTATGCGAAAAATATTCCACACGTGTGCTAGGAACTCTACCTGTAAAAGGATAACTATCACCTTTATGCTCAGAATGACTAATTGCTATATAAGTATCACCACCAATTAAATTTATCATATATTGATTGTGACTATTGCCAGCTTTCCACGCACAAGTGTCAAACTTTATAGGATTTAAATTTACTGTACTTCTATAATTATTAATTTTAATTAAAACCAAACTATCTAATTTAGTTTGGCTATTCATTATTATTGAAAATAAAAATGCTATACTTAAAATTAATAATTTCTTCATTGTAAGTTTATTTTTTATAGTCCCATTTGAATTCTTTTTCTCCGGTATAATAGTTAATTGTTACATATTTATACTTGGTTACTTTTTTTGTGCCTTTATAGTCTATCAATTCTGCCCACCATGGTAAAAATTTTTTCGATTCATTTATCATAATCCAACCTGTCCATCCGAAAAAAGTTTTGTGCCCCCATTTACCCAACCAAGTTTTTTTAGAGTGTGCTTCTCCGTACTTACTCATCACAGCAACATTTACGGGATCATTAAGTTCCTGATCTAATGTTTTCTTTCCCATCTCTTAGTTGTTTTGTTTACATACTATATATTAATATCTTCGGTTAAAATATCGGTTAAAACACCTTTTCTTAGTATAAATGGTAAAGGGCACCAGCTAGGTTTATTAGATTCTTGTTTTGTCTGATGAGGACGACAAGATACTGTTATACACTTGAATTTTTGTCGATCGGACATATAACTCGATGTGAGATCTATTGATTCGTTTTCTTTTTCTGTGCAAATTATTGCAACATCATCATAATTAAACGAATCCACCGGATGAGGGTCGCGAATTATTTTATGATATTTACAATCTAAACAAGATTCCATATATTTTATTTTAACCAATCTGTAATATCATCACCATAGTAGATAAATAATTGTTCTCCTTTTTTAATAGGACGGGTTGCTTGGAAAGCAATAACCCATCTATTACCTTTTTCCACCATCCATGTTTTTAAATTATTATTAAAAGAGTGATTAAATAATGAACCATAACCAAGTGCTAAAGCAACATATTTTTGGTCATAATAAAAAGTGTATTGATTTAATGTTTTTATATTTTTCATTTCTGACCATTTCAATGTAACAATTTCAGCATAATGAATGTATTCACCTTTTTTAATACTTTGTGTAGCGAACATTCCACGCCCCATTTTCTTAGTTACTTTCATTTTAATCTTTTCTCTCATATATTTATTTTAAATTTAAGTTTAGTTTACCAGTAATCCCACGCAGCTCCTCTGTAATCATTTTCGAATTCAACTTCCTTATCTTTGTAAGCAATGTTATATAAAGTTTGTTTTGCTTTATTTCGTTGTGCTCTGTTTAAAAGTTTTCGATAGCTTTTAGGAACAGAACCAAAATAACGATTTATGTAATAAAACTTTCTTTCTAAATCTCCTTTAATTTCCGCTTCTTCTTGTTTTAAAATTTCATCTATTACTTGCACATGTGTCTTATATGTTTTTTCGTATATAATCTCCCAGTAAAAATTTGGAACATTACAATAAAATAACTTCCCCCAACGATGTCCTGATGATAACATATCCTCAGTGAACCAACTTTTAACTTGTGGTGTTAACATATTATAAGCATCTTCATCTATGCTTCGAATACGTGGTTTATCACAGTTTATATGATAATTATGTTTTGGTTGTTTTTTATTGAACCAATCAAAATATTCTTTTTTACGGGCAAATGACTCTGTACCTAAATTATTAATTAAAAATTCAAATATCCAGTGATCAGCTCGGTTTTTAATATCATCACGAAGAGATAATTTAGCAGTCCAGCCTATAAAAACTGGCTCATCTAATTCAATATAGCCAAGTGCTTGTTGTGCATATTGATTATTATCAAGAGCATTTCGCAGCTTGAGATATTCCTTTTCTTTAAGGAATTGTTTGTTACGTTTTTTGTTCATATGAAACTATTGTTAGGTTTATATACCTAACACAGTTTCAAAATTTCTTTTTGGTTCGACATCATTTGAGTATTATATATTTTATTTCAAAATTTGTTTTATGCTATTTTTACGATATTTTGACATATCAATATTTTCTCTATCATTTTCCCAACCAAAAGGTACTGTACTGACAGCTAATATTAATAAAGATCCTATATAATTAACCTTAGCCTCTTTTAAATCTTTTGTTGTAGGAAAATGATTCAATTCAAGTATTATTGTATCTCCAGATTTTCCTAAATTTTGATTTATACTATTAGTATAGTGTATTAGATAACATTTTTCCATATTATTTCAATATTTGTTTTATTCTATTTTTACGATATTGTTTAATCGGAATGACAAGATCTTTATCTACTGAAAATGTAGGAACTGCTTGTTTATTGGATACTTTCTTACCTATATTCACACGTGCTTTAAAATACTTACTTCCTCTCATTATTTTATAACAATATAAACGTATACCTGAATTTTGTAAATCTAGTATTCTTTCACTCGTACCTATATAGATAACTTGATCATTTATTCTCATTCATAAATTTCTTTTATTCTATTTATTCGTTGTTGCTTACTACTCATAATTTCAGAAGAATCAACACTGAAACAGTTATAGTATTTAATATTTGCTTTTGCTCCACTAAATATTCCTATTATAACTTTACTAAATTTATTATTATGACTACGGTAAACTAAATGGACACCGTTTTCTTGTAACGTAATTAATTTAGAATCATTGCCTAAATAAATTATTCGTTCTCCTCTGGTCATTTTAATATATTTTTTATTACATTTCTTCTTGTTACTTTTATATGATGCTTTAATGTACAAAAATCTTTTCTGAGAATTGATGCAATTTTAAAATGTGGATTTTGCCACGAAATTTGATAAATATATTTACGTGTTTTTTGATTTAACCATTTTTGGTAAAAAGTTAATTTAACATTATTATTCTGTAATTTAACTAATAATTGATTATCACCTAAATATATTATTTGTTCTCCTACTTTCATTTTAATAATTCTGATATTAATCGCTTTCTATATTCTGATAGTAACATTACTTCATTCGTGTTACATGTAAATATTTTCATTGTACCATAATTATTACCTAAATTAACAATAGGTTCAGAAATTGTAATGTAATCCATAAATTTTGAACTATATTTAAATCTAATACCAGATTTTTGCAAATCCAATATTTCACTGTTATCTCCTGTATAATAAACAAGATCGCCGTATATCATTTAAGTAATTCTTCTATTAACTGTTTTCGGTAATCTTTAATTGCAATAACATCTTTCAATTTAATTTTAAAAATTACAAAATCACCGTCAGCATTTAATCCACCTATTTGATATTTAAAAATTCCAGTGTTGCCACTGACATTTTCATAGCCTAAAGTGAAAGCAAAACCTGTTTTTTGTAGATGATGGATATGGCTATTTTTACCAATATAAATGACCTTATCACCTGGTTTAATCATTATGTAACAAATTTAAGTCATATATTTTGATTTACCAAATTTTAATATATACACATTATGCCTAATATAACCCAAGATGATTTTTACGGTACATTTAATGGACAGAACACGAATGTGATGTACCAAGCCATATTAACTAATATAGATCGTTATTTTGCTGATTTTGACACAATACCTAATTTTAAACCATCTATCACATATGATATTACTGACGATACTATTAAAATTGATTATAAAGAACCAGAAAAACATATAATTTATATTATAAACAGACAAAATTATAGTGTTCAAAAGAATGGTGAAACAACTAATTTTGACAATGCAGAAGATCAATATAAATATATAACGCAGGAACTTAATTCCTTAAAAACCAAACATAAAGCAATGGAAGATTTATCTAAGTATATAAAAGAGCATGTAGTTTATGATTTAAAAACTACACAAGAACTGTGGAGTGAGTTTCTTGCTAAACGCGAAGCGGGTGAGACTATGGAAATTACAGAAGACATGTATGATTATTGGCTAGGAGTATTGCCACCATTCACACAGAATAAAGAAAAAATTAAGGCACTTTTACTAGAAGAAGGTAATGATAGTTTAGCTGGCGAAATTGATAAATATGATATGCTTTTCATGACTAATGAAGGGCATGAATTCTTAGATATTTATGGTAGATGTGTGGAATCTGATAAATATTATTTTATTGGACATACAATTAAAAAATATTCATATTAAATGATAATTTTAAAATTTAATGAATTTATATTTGAAAAAGCAGTTCCTTTGGACGAATTGATTCTACCTGAACCTAAAGTAGGATTAATTGTGAAGAAGAAGAAAAATTTTGGTATACCTCAGGCAACATTAATATTATACAATTTTAACGATAATAGGATACTCGGTTATATCAGTATGGCAAAATTATCATCGAATTCAGATGTTTATCGTGTTGACAGAATTGCTTCTGAAAAGAATTATGGTCCTGATATGTACGATTTAGCAATGATGAGTGTTTATCCCGATGGTGTTCGTCCTTCATGGACAATTAAGCCAGCAGCTCTTAATATTTGGAAATATTATAATGAACAAAGAACCGATGTTAATAAAAAAGATATATGGAAAGGCAGTGATGATTATATCGATCATTATCAATATAATGTTGAAGATGAAGAAGAAACTAATCCTGAAATTTTAAGCTTAATCAACACTAGGTATTCTCTTAAACCAACTGCTGAATTTAATATTTTATTAAATAATGCCTTAAAGTATATTAAAGAATTTAGAGTTAAATCTGATGTTTTTAGTGAAAAAGAATTAGATAGATATTTTCAATCTAAGTATTACACAGGTGTTTAATACACATGTCGATATCTGCTATATGTAAATTTATTACAGAATTGTAATCATCAGCTCTATATCCTCCAAATAAACATATGGTAAGTGGTATTGATTTATTAATTTTATTGTCAATTTTTTTAATCCAGTTGTAAAATATTTCGGAACATTTTAACCATTCTTCTGTAGAACAGATACCATGACCTAGATCATCTTTAATATGCGAATCAGCACCATGACAAAATACAACATAATGAATTTCATTGTTTATTATTTTCTTTTCTAAAATGTTTAATTTTTGTTTAAATTCTTTAATATATTTAGGTGCCAATGTGAATTCATCAATATTAATATTACAATTTTTCGGTATAGATTTATCCAATGACTTTACAAATTTACGGGAATCTTCGATTGAATTACCAAAATGAGCATCCAGATCAATATATGCGCCAGATAAACCAAGTTCATTATATATTTTTGTTGATGCTATAACCTGTCCAGAGAACGTACAATATTCAGATCCTTTGGATGGCATAGCATGATGGAATCCACTAGTGGGACTGATACAAATATTATTTGAGTTTGTAACTGATTCCTTAATCGCATTATATAGACTAGATGTTGTATAGGAAACACTAGTTGCTAATTCTTCTGACCATTCGATTCCTGATGAATCGCATTTTGGATATTTTCCTTGTAAAAAAGAATTCACATACGATTTAGTGTGTGCGAGTAAATATTCTGTGGCTGTAAATGGTTTTATTTTTTCAGTGATAATATTGTTAGGATATTTATGAGTCAAAGCAGTATAAAATAATTTAGGTTTCAATGGTGACATAGAATAGCTATCTCCTAATTTTTTAGGTGACATTTTCTCATCGTAAAATATTTTAATTTTATTTGATCGCATATTTAGATAATTATTTTTTGATCCACGAACCATCTTCTTGTTGAATACATTTATGCTTAGCTACAAAAATAGTAGTTTTAGGATCAAGTTTAACAGGTACTTTATCTATTTGTTTCATTTCTATAAGAACATCGCCTAATGTTTTTTGTTTATAATTACCTAAAATTTGTTCTGTTTTTTTGTTTATTTTTTCTGCTTTCCGTCGTTTTTCTGTATTACGTTGATTGGTTATTTCCCTTATTTTAAGTTTTTCCAAGCGACGTTTTCTTTTTGTAATAAAAGATGTATAATCTTTTTTACGAATAAGTTTTAAATCGAAAAAATTATCGTACTGAGAAGTCTGATATACGAGTATTCTTTTATGCGTAAAATTACCATTAGTTTTTTGCCATTTATGTAGATGCCATTTTGCTACTAACGATCCATTTCTACCGCCTCCCTCTATTTTAAGAAGAGTTATTTTCGACAATGGATTTGTTTTTTTTGGCCTTTTTAATATAGCTGCTATATCATCTTGTGTTCGAATAAAACCATGTTCTTTAAGTTTTTTAGAAATGGCACTTTCTGATAACGATAGGAATTCACCAAGTTCTCTATTAAATACTGTTTTATAATTACATCTAAGATAATCAATTTGTTCATCTGACAACTTAATGTAATTTTTTGGAATGATGCCTTTTTGAAATTTCATAATTATATATGTGTTAATTATCAACAAATATACATATAATTATTGAATTAACCAAAAAATATGATTTTTCAATTTTTTAACTTAATATATACTGTTATTAAAAGGTTTCCTTTTAACAAAAGATAACACATTACAATGAAGCTATTTACATTCGAAGAATTCGTAGTTAACGAAAAGAAAGAATACTGGATGAAAGATATTTCTGGTGGACTTAAACATGGAGCACTTCGTAAACAACTCGGTATTGCTGAGGGTGAAGATATTCCGGCTGCAGATCTTAATAAAATTGTTAAAGCTGAGGTAGGTGATAAAGTTACTGTTAATGGTAAAGAACATACTGTTACTGCTAAACTTAAAAAGCGTGCCGTTCTTGCTAAGACTTTTAAAAAGGCTGATAAGAAATAATTTATTATAATTATAACAAAAAACCCGATCAAGTAATTTTGGTCGGGTTTTAATGTTACCTATTATATCGTTTATAATTATTTCATAAAAGACACTGATTTAATAAATTTACGTATATATTTTTGCTCAGTAGAATCAATTCCTTTTTTATACTCATTGTTTTTAACAACAGAATAAATTGCTATTGTTTTAAACTCAAAATTATCTAATGTCAAACCATCTTTACATTCTGAGTTAACAATTCTTCGTGCTAAAGATTCAGCTTGCTTAATTGATGAGTCTTTTATTATTTTTATAGGGGTAAAGGTATTGTCCATTGATTTTACTAAATGATATATCATTTTTTAGGTTTAAAATTTTGTGAAGATGATAATTTATTAATCATATTTCGTTCATCTTCATTGATATTCTTAGGTACATATATGTGTGTTTTTACAAAAACATCGCCGTAGTGCGAATTATTATTCACATCTGGTAATCCTTTACCTTTAATTGTATATACTTTTTCTGAATCTATACCAATTTCTGTTCTAAATGTATAATTTTGTCCATCAATTGTTTTAAATGTGAACGACGTACCTAAAATAGCTTCTGGTATAGATATAAATCTATTACATATTAAATTATTATTTTCGCGTATATATGTATGATGTGCTATTTCATCTATAATAATTTGTAAATCTCCATTTTGACCATTTTTAATAGCATTACCACCGTTTTGCATAGTCAAAATCATTTCATGTCCAACACCTTTAGGTATCTGAAGTTCCATAACTTCTTCTTTCATATAAACACCATCACCATTACACGTTTTACATTTATTTATATATTCTTCACCGGAACCTTGGCAATTAGGACATATCACAGTAGATTGTATCACACCTAAAATAGTTTGTTGTCTACGTATTTGCTGACCAGCACCGTTACAACCAGAACATTTTTTAACATTAGTGCCACCTTGTCCAGAACAAGTATTACACGAAACTTTTTTATTTAATTTCACTTGTTTATTAACACCTGTATAAATTTCTTCAAGTGTTAAACTTAACTTAATTCGGATCGTTTCGCCTTTTTTAAAACTTCTCCTTTGTCCTCCTCTATTACCACCTGAAAAATTTGAAAAGAAATCTCCAAAAGCACCACCTGATCCAAATATATCATTGAAATCAAAATTTTGACCAAAATTTCCAGAATTAGGATTTATACTTCCATACGTATCATACATCTTTTTACTCTCAGGATTTGATAGAATTTCATACGCTTCTGAAATTTTTTTAAACTGTTCACCATCACCTCCTTTATCAGGATGATGTTCCTTTGCTTGCTTGCGATAAGCAATTTTAATGTCTGATTCAGACGCATCTTTATTTAAACCGAGAATAGAATAATAGTCTGCCATATTTTTAGATTAAATATTAACTACAACTTTGGAGTGTCTAAGTATTTTATCACCAAACATATAACCTTGTTTTGTAGTTGCGATTATTTTATTTTTATTATCATCAGTTGGTATAGTTGATATACATTCATGTAATTCAGGATTAAATTCACCTGATGTATCTATTCGTGTTATACCATTAAACTGAAGATATGAATCTATTTTAGCAAAAATTAAACCAATTGATGCTTTAGTATTATCATCTGCCACTTTGTCAATATTTTCTTTAGCTAAAGAAAAATCATCAAATAGGTCAAATATACCAGATAAAAGATGTGAATAAACATCATTGCGTACATCTAATTTTTCTTTTATTGCACGTTTTTTATAATTATCAAAATCAGCATATAATCTAACATATTTATCTTCTGTTTCTTTTAATTTTTCAATTAATGGATCTTGATTGACTGTTCCTGATTCTGTTGGTGGAACAAAGCTAGTTTCGTCTGTTAATGATTGATAACCATTTTTACCATTTTGTAAAATTTGGTCTGTTGTTTCGTTCGTTTCCATGTTTCTATGCGTGAAAATTAATTAGTTTTTTAACTTGATTAGTTTGATAATATTCATATGTGTTTAATTGATCTACTACATTTACTATTTCTAATTTAGCAATTTTTTTTGACATATTATCAATATATTCAAAAGCTTTTTCCATTTGTTTTTTCATGGCAATTCCTGGTACAAATTCAGGAGGAAATTTAGTTTTAAATTTTATAAGAGAATTATTCAATGTATTTTTATTAATTAATACAGAACCATTGTTTATGGATTTAATAGTTAAGATGTTGGTTAAATATTCATTAAATTTATGTGTTATATTAGGTGTTGATACACATTTGAGCAATTGAATAACAAGAGCATCTTTTTCCTTTAACTCAAATTCTTTATTTTCTTTAAAGAATTTTTTTAAATCTAATTTTTTATCCCTTAATATATAAGATTGATAATTATCCCAAAGGGCTAATTCTACTAAATCTTTAGGTGTGACGATTATCTTCATACTTTGATAGTTAAGTTTTATGACCCATTATATATTTTAAAGTACAATTTGTTTACAACAATTTTCGATCTTGTATATAAGTATTTGATTGTTTTAATATTTTAAAATTATTATGAAATTTTGCGCAGGCTAATTTAAATATCATTATATCATCTTCTGATAAATCAAACCATTCTCCCGATACTAATTTAGTGCTAAATTTTATATGTAAAGATTTCTCAATATTTTTTGCAAAATTATTAGTTTCATAATAATCAACTATTTCAAATATTCCAGCATTACCAGTCTTCATCTCTGTTATTCGATCTTCTATATTTCTCGACGTATAGCCTATTTTATATAGCTTTTTATCATTTATTTCGGAAGAAATCAGATATATTTTATACATATTAAATTGTATATATCAGGAACTATTAGTTCCCCTATATATACTATTATGAATTATATCGGAATAGACCCAAGTCTTATATCAACAGCAGTTGTTATTAATGGTAAATTATTTAATTATTGTAGGGAAGAATCTGCTACAACATCAAAGGGCGGTCTTTCTAAATGGTATCTTTCTTGTGAACCTTTTGTTGAATATCGTTGGATAAAATATAATAGTTATAAAAATTATTCTGATGGTGAGTTGGTAAAATTAAAAGATTATGATGCTATAACAGATATGATTATTTCTGATATTCTATTAAATATAGATAATTACCAACCAACTAAGATTGGATTGGAAGGTTTTAGTTATAGTTCTTCTGCTGGAAATTTAATAGACTTAGTTACTTTTTCAACGTTGTTACGCAAAAAACTTTTTGATTTAGTGTCTAAAGATATTATCATTCTTTCTCCTATGACACTAAAACAAGAATCTTGTAAAATGACATATAAATCTGTTGATATAGGTAAGAAAAAAGAAAAATTAGAATGGCGAAATAATGAAGGTATAGCTGGTGGTAAATTTACCAAACGTGAAATATTATTATCAATTATTGAAAATGATAAAATAAACGATCAATGGACAGAACATCTAAGATTACATAGAGAAGAAATGCTGGAAAGTAAAATAATAAAAAAACCAATGGAAGATTTGAATGATGCTTATGTCATTTATAATTTGCTTAAAAGTAAACAATTATCTTAATGTAGTACGGTCTACTTTAGAACCTGCTAAATTAGCAAAATACATGCTAAATTCTGTCATAGATTTATGAAATCCCTGATAGTCCATTAATAATTTTTGATCCAGAAAATCATTATCATTATCTATATCTAGCAAATCAGATATTTTAATTTTCCGTTTTTCTTTAATATTTTGATTATAATACGTATTAACTGCAGCGGTAGTATCGTTTAATAATAAATCCATATCAAATGATATTTGTTTCCACACATTATAAATATTGTCGTTTATATTATATGTTCCATTATTTATATATGACATGTAATTTTTAATAATATTAAAATAATCTTTATTACTTACTATATCATTAGATGAATCCATATTAGCATTTAATTTCAAAAGCCACATACGAGCTTCTATGCCTTTTCTTTTAAAGTCGGTAAAATTGATATCATAATCATCATCATTTGTTTGCCGATGTACAGAATCTATGTATGCTAAAATATTATCTATTGTTTCTGTATTTGTCATGTTTTTAGTATTTAGGTTTAGAAAATGTTGCGCCAAATGTTCGATTAAAATTTTTACTCCATTTTTTCTGTACAACTTTAGGAACATATCTTAAATCATATACATCTTTACTAAATAGTTTGATAAATTTAATGTTTTAAATGGATCGTTAACAAGTTCAGCTAATTTGTTTAAATCTTTTACTTTAGAAATTCGATATAAAAGTGAATATGGATCATCTACTTTTTTCTTTTCTACAATATCTTGAAATAATTTGTTCCACAGGAAACAAGAAAATCCTGCTTTTATTTTTTCTTCTGTTTTCAAATGTCCTGCCTCATCATTATCAAAAAAGTATTGAATGTTTAAATTATTTTGCTCGAAAAATTTTAAATCAGTATTAACACCTACACAACCAACAGAATTCGGAAAAAATAATGAATCTAAATACCCTTCGAATATAGTAATTTTTTTTTCAAAATCAACATTTAAAATATTATAAAAATAACTAAGCTTATTATAGATAGCTAGATCTGATAATTCAACATCGCTATTATTTAGCCATTTATGTAAAGTTTCATAATTATAAATTTTAAAATCGCGATTTTTGCCCTCTTTTAAATTTCGGATTTGTATTCCTAAAACTTTATCACCACAACGATTCAAAAAACACATCACACGATCAGTTCTACCGTTTCCTATATTAAGATAACCTTCGTATATGTTTTTCTGAAGATTGCCTGTTATTTTTCTTTCCGTAAGTTTTAGATCAACGAGACTTTCGGGTGTAACGGGTTTAAATTGTGTTAATGCAGAATTGTCAGAATTAAATAAAGTTACTATATCATTTAAATTAAGTAATTTATCTAGTTGGGTTGATATTAGAGTGTCTTCATATTTTTCATATGTGAAATTAGCTTCATAATGCTTGATAAGTTCTAATTTTTTATCAAGCTCAATTTCTTCATCAAAATCTTTACATAATTTATCAAAGGAAGTTTTTTTATCACAATTAAAACAGACATACATCATGTCTATTGTGTAAAGGTTTCCTCTTTTTTTTGATTTTACTTTTTGTGAATCACCGCAATATGGGCATGCGCAATTAAGTCGTTCTGGGTGTATAACTATTCGTCTTTTTTCTGTTTCTGAAAAAGTTTTGTTAAGAATGTTTTGTATTTTACTAAAAATCCAATTTACTTCCATTTTTATATAATAATTTGCAACTTCTATAAATACTTATACTAATTTTAATTAAAAAAGTTTGAAAATCATAAAACTTTATTGACAATACTGAGTACAATATCAAATTAAATAATAAAACAATGTCAGATATAACAAGTCAAATAGAAATAGCAGACAGTAATATAGTATATAATACAAATTCTATGTATATAAATAATATACAGCAGCAACAATTTAATATGACATTTGATCAACCTTTAAAGATAATAAAATTTTTGGATTATAATTTTGAAGTTGGCTGTAATATGGACATACATGAAGCAATGTTCTATTCTAATTTAGAACATCAAGAACGTGAGCATTCTAATGGTCTTGAGCAATATAATTATTTGATTAGTAATTATGGTATTAAAGTGTCGCAAAAAATTGATGAGCAATTAAGGAATATATTTTTTAAATATCGTAGAAAAACAAATATAGGCGAAATTATTAATAAATGAGTAAAAAACATAGTACAACATCTAAAATACCTGGCGGACACCTTGTTCAAGCTGGTCAAATTATTACTTCTAATGGTTTTCAAAATAGTTGGTCACCTAATTTTCCATGTATTAGTGTACAAGGTGTAAATAATAATGTAGTATTATTTTTAGGGTATACATTAAATTTTGATAGTGTAGATATATTATTAAAACCTGTATTATTTATAATTGAACAGTCGCAAAAATTAAATGGTGATGGTTTAGAGTTATATTTACAATATGTGAATAATTATAAAATAGTTGTGTCTGAAATTTTTGATATACAAATAAAAAATATTTTTCATAAATTAAATAGAAAAGCTAGAATTAAGAAAATTTTAAAGTAATTTAATCTACCTGAGCGTTTTCTTTATTTTCACTCATCCATTTTTCGTAAAAGTCACCCCAACTTTGGTTTAAAAATTCACCATTTTCAGTATCGAAAAGAATTGTAGCATCATAGGTATCTCCCATGTTTACGTATAAAGCAATAATATTATAATAGTATTTATCAACGAAAGCTCCTTCAGCACTTAAACCTTCTACACCGTGCCCACCAAAAAGATCATTAGCTTCTTTCATTTTAGCATCAATATCTTCCTGTGACATATTAGAAACATTTTTATTAGCCTCAATTACAAATTCCGCCATAGTAGGCGATATGGGACTTTTATCGGAACTATCTACGGCATTTTGAACATAATGCTCTTCTTTTAAAAATTCTGTGAAAGATTTAATGTGTCTCATAATAGTATATATTATTTATAAATTGTATAATTTTGAATAGTAAACCTTTTCGGTTTCACTAACTTTTTTCAAATATTCTAAACCTTCTGTATAACCTTTTTCACAAGCTATCTCAAAAATACGTGGCATTATTCTGTTATTAAATTGTACTCTGTCATCACCTAACTCTTCATCAAAATCGATATTTTTATCCGAAATGGTTATGTTTTGGTCATATACGTAATGGTTTAAAAACCACGCTATTTTTCTTTCAAGCTTGTTTTCAGGCATTGTACTAATTAATTTAGTTTTGTGAAATCTACCATTTTGATATAAAACTGTCATTACCGCATCGTAAATATAATTATCATTTAAATGGAATGTATAACCATCTCTGAAAAAATGCCCATCGAAAGCACTTATATAAAGGGTTTTAGTATTACCTGTTTTAGACGAAAGTTTAGCTATTTTATCTATAGTTATTCTAACATCAGGCACACGAACATTAATTTTTAAAGTATTAATATTCTTAGCGGGTAGAGTTTTTGATAAGTATTCAGCCTCCTCAGGATCAATTGCGAAATCTTTTATATTACCATCAGCATCGACAAATGCCTCAAAAGTTTTTAAATACTTTAATTTGGAATTCATGAATTTATATATTAACTTTGGTAAATGATATATTTAAAAGGGTATTTAATAATTTGCTTGGTTTGGAGTTTCTATTGCGCATATAAACAAAGAACATTGTATCCAAAACCTATGAATTGCTATAGAAATTGTATAGAAACTTTCATTCTTAATTTCTTAGTTTGTCCGTATGCTATTTTTATAGCACTTAAAAATAATAAAATATAAATGGCAATAACACTACCTCGCTTGGAACGATTAGTAGGTAATTCAATTAGCAGGCTACCGTTTGAAAATATGACCGAGGTGTGTGATTTATTTGAACATATTAGAGAAGACATTTTCATGATACAATCTGATAATGAAATTTATATGTTCAAAGAATGGCTTGATTGTGATGATTTCGATGATCGCTATGCATCATATCAAATAGATTTTCATAATATTGTAGATTTTTTAAATGGTAAAATAAGTAAAGCAAAATTATTAGATTATGCTATCGGTGGATACTATATGTACGATTGGAATTTTATAAAAAGAGAATATCATAATTATCATCATACATTAATACCTGATCAAATTAAAGAGTATACAGGTAATCTTGAAAAGAGTTATTGGCCAGAACCAATTTCAGAAAAATTTTTAACATTGATTAAGAAAAATAGAAAGAAAGTAATTAATGATTTGCTTGGATGATCTTGTTTAATATTTCTTTCGCTGTTTCTTTTGTTTTAGCATATTCTTCTTGAATATTTTCTTGGACAACTTTTACTTCTTTATCGTAATTGATAATGTCTATGAGCAATTGCTCAAGAGTTATTGAGCATTTTGATTTTTTAGATAAATTATCTTTATACCATAGCATTTCCAGATTTGCAGGATGTGTTATTATAGACAAAGGAACATTATTTATATATCCTTGATGAATAGAATATTTATGATCAATATGATAGCCGAACACACTATTTTTTAATTCCAAAGGATTAATTATAGATTCGTTACAACGATAAATCGTGTTAGTTCTGTTATTAACCACAGTTTTATATGATAAAAAATCATTAATATCAACATCTGAAATTTGATTTCCGTTTTTAATACGTGTTTCTTTAGTCTTTTGTTTATTATTATAATTTGGATCATTGTATTTTTCCAATAATATTTGTTTTCGTTTAATTTTAAATTCTTCTGTTTCAAATTTATTACCGTCACGTATATAAATTTCTTTTTGAAGTTCTGATAAATATTCGTTATATTCTTTTATTGAATTATATCCGGCAGCTCTTTTTTCGTGTATACCAACAAAACTATTATTAGTAATAATAGAGGATTTCCAACGTTGCTTTAATAATATAGACTTATACTGGCATTCTTTACCACATACTGCACTGTATCCATTCTGAAAACTGGTAAATGTTGGAATATTTTCACATTCAACACACTCTGGTAAATAAGGAGATTTAATTAAATAATGATAAATTTTTTGTACAAATGGTAAATTCTTTATATCTTCGTATTGATTACACCAATTAATAATTTTTTCATATAATATAGTTTCGTGGTTTTTTAACCAGTTTTCTCTACTTTTTTTACCATTTCTATTATTTGTTATAAAAAAATGATATTCTGTTTCATAAGATTCCATAAACTTTTAATTGTTTATTAATATATATTAAAACTTTAAACCTAAAAACATCACACATGACTAATAATCAAAACATTATCAATCTTCCTTCACAAACTGAACTTTCTGGATTTTATGTTGTATTCAATGGATCGACAAATTTGGAGAGTGATAAATTACGTGGCATATCGCACCTTTCGGAGCATATGCTATGTAAACATCTCGATCATCTTATGGATGCCTATGAACGTGATTCCATCCAATGGAATGCATACACGAGTCATAATAATATTGTGTTCTATCTAACTGGTTTAGATGAAAAAGTGAATCAATACAAGAATGAATTTCTTAATCTACTAACTGAATTCAATCTAACTAAGGATCAATTTGATGACGAGAAGAGAATTGTTCTTGAAGAGTATTATGATGCGTTTAATTCTCAGACAGAAAATCACATGCTCAATTTAGATCGTAAACTATTCAATTCATATGATCCAATAGGTTCTAAAGAAGCATTAACAAATATGACTTTTAAAGATTTTATAGAATTTTTTGAACTTCAGTACTCTCAGCCTTCTAAGATTATTAATGTATCAAAGAATAATCCATTTGTAGGTGATGTTGAATTTAATCCTATCGTAATAGATAAACAATATTCTTTTCTTAAAGACAATCCTTATACCAGAGAAATAAGTAATGATTTTGCTGATAAGACATCTATCATAATGTATTCACCTTTTATTAATGAAAATAATGCCTATGTGCATATCATTAATGAAATTTTAGGAGGTGGTCTTAAATCTCCATTTTATCAAGAGGTTCGGGAAAAACTAGGATTGGTGTACTATATCAATTGCTATCAATCAAGGTTTAATAATCAAGGTTTAAACACTATTGCTACACTTACATCAAATAAAAATGTTGATAAGGTAATTGATACAATTAAAAAAGTAATGAATGATAAAAAACAATTCTTAACAAAGGAACGTTTTGATATCGTAACCGAGTCATTGAAAATACGCTTTAAAATGGCTGATATTAATCGTTATAAGAGCATTAATCGCTATATAGATCCTGAGGGATTTGATGTAGAAAAAATTATTAATATCGTGAAATTTGACGATCTGTATGATATGTATGATAAATATTATAATATAAATGATTATTATATTTCTACTGATAAAACAGAGTTTAAATAATATATTTGGTAATATATAATGCTTTAAATGATGGTAATAACAAAACTAATGCAATTTAACAATAATTAAACGATTTTACCCATCATCTTGATTAGCACATCAGCTATAATTACTGGAATATCTTTAAGATCTTTGGCACCTTTCTTTTCCGAAGAATCTAGCATTTTAAACTCATACAAATATTCTTCTTTCCCTTTTTTACTTAAAGTCATGTCTACTTTATAGGTATCGTTGATATTAATATTAAAATCAAATCTAAGTTCTTCGCACGGCATAATCTTAAATTTAGGATTGAATTTTACTTCAAAAACACTAAATGTTGTTACATTATTTTTACTTAGTTGGTAATTAACAGCAGCACCAGGTTCTGATAAGAATTCTGATAAATTAAGTAAATCATCTCCAAAATCACCATTATAAAAAATATCTGTTATTTTGTGTTTAAGTTCGTTAGTATCTTTAAAATTTACTTTGTTATATTTACAATTAATGTCATATAAATAAGTAAAATTATTTTCCACAGTTTCTTTTTTATTTAAATCAACTTTGAAAATAAGTTTCGTCATTATAATAGATACTTCATCAAAAT
>Ga0210383_10001019_pt1 | contig 25816 bp, 20 predicted proteins | sample IncBWC14OmetaG_FD_160072 | JGI IMG/M metagenome (GOLD analysis project Ga0210383, IMG submission 160072) | Forest soil microbial communities from Barre Woods Harvard Forest LTER site, Petersham, Massachusetts, United States - Inc-BW-C-14-O ... | reverse complement strand
CGTCATCACGGCCGAGGAGTTCGAGCGCGAGAAGGCCAAGATCCTGGCCTGACCGGGACCGCAATCGGCTTGGCCAACAGCATGATTCGCGCAGCGGGCGGGCGGGCTGATCATCTGACCTTCCGCTAATCAGTCGGCCGCAGGCCGACGGAGCAAAAGCACCCATATCGATGATTTGTGCGGCCGAAAGGGCTGTACTGGCCCGTTTGGTCACCGTGCGCAGATCATCTGATTCTGAGCGGTTTACACGCGTGGCACGCGGATGGCCCATCTCGCATTGGCGGCAGGGCACCGGCTATTGGCGGTTCTCCGCTCGCTGCCAGGATGTCCTGGGACGTAGGAGGCATGGATGCTGGCGCCGGTACGGCTGCATCCCGGTACATGACAGTGTTCGTTGCCTGGAACGCAAAGGCTGCCCCTGGTGAGCCGGATCTGCTGCGGGCTGGGCCAGGCGCTCCCGCCAGGGGCTGATGAGCACGCGGGCAGAGGTATCTCGCCGGTTAGCAGCTGGACGCTGCCGAACACTCGCCTGCGCCAAAGGGTGGCAAGGTGCGGGAGGGTGGATCGTGGTGGCAGTTTTCCCGGGGGGACTGCCCGGCATGGTCCGATCTGGTGCCGGGTGACCGCCGTGGGGGTATCACGGCGACCAGCTGCGCGTGCTGCGGGCGGGTGATCCGTTCTAGGGGGGCACCATGACCGCGCTTCCGAGCGGGACGGCGACCTTCTTGTTCAGCGACATCGAGGGGTCGACGCGGCTGGTCCAGAGCCGTCAACATCGCGTGAACCAGCATCGGGCATACGAGGGCGGCGCTTGCGCCGGGGCGGTGCGATCGGATCCCGCCTCATCCGTGCTGGGTGAGGCGGGATCCGCCGCGGCGCCGCAGGATAGCGGTCATCAGGGTAGAGGACGGGCGGGAGAGGTACGAGTGGCGATTACCGAGTATGAGCCGGGTGCTGCGTTTCCGGGCGTGATCGGCCGGACCACGGATGAGTCCAGGCCGGCGTGGCCGGCCCCGGTCCGGGCACGAGAGGGCGCGCCTAATGTGCTGTTCATCGTGCTGGATGACACCGGGTTCGGCCAGCTGGGCTGTTACGGCAGCCCGATCGAGACCCCCAGCTTCGACGCACTCGCCGCGAACGGCCTGCGCTACAACAACATGCACACAACAGCGCTATGCTCGCCGAGCCGTTCGTGCATCATCACCGGCCGCAACCATCACAGCAACGCGATGGCCGCCATCACCGAGCTGGCCAGCGGCTACCCCGGGTACAACGGCGTCATCCCGTTCGAGAACGGCTTCCTGTCCGAGATGCTCGTCGAGCACGGCTACAGCACGTTCATGGTCGGGAAGTACCACCTGACACCGAGCAACCAGGAGACGGGCGCGGGCCCGTTCGACCGGTGGCCGCTCGGCCGCGGCTTCCAGCGTTACTACGGCTTCCTGGGCGGTGACACCAGCCAGTGGTATCCGGATCTGGTGTACGACAACCACCAGGTGGAGCCGCCGCGTACGCCCGAGGAGGGTTACCACCTCAGCGAGGACCTGGTCGACAAGGCGATGGAGTTCATTTCCGACGTCAAGCAGGTCGACCCGGCCAAGCCGTTCTACCTGCATCTGTGCTTCGGCGCCACGCACGCGCCGCACCACGTGCCAAAGGAATGGGCGGACCGGTACGCGGGCGCATTCGACGAGGGCTGGGACGCCTACCGGGAGAAGGTGTTCGCCCGGCAGAAGGAACTCGGCATCGCTCCTGCGGACGCCGAGCTGTCGCGTCACGATCCCGACGTACCCGACTGGGCGTCGCAGCCCCCGGCAGCCCGCCGCCTCTACAGCCGGTTCATGGAGGTCTTCGCCGGCTTCCTCAGCCACACCGATCACCAGGTCGGGCGGCTGATCGAGTTCCTGCGCATGCTGGGTGAGCTGGACAACACCCTGATCATGGTCATCTCCGACAATGGTGCCAGCGCCGAGGGCGGGCCGACCGGGACCACCAACGAGGCGCAGTTCTTCAACAACGCCCAGGAGCCGCTGGAGGAAAGCCTCAAGCTGATCGATGAGATCGGCGGCCCCAGGCGCTTCAACCACTACCCATGGGGCTGGACGTGGGCCGGGAACACGCCGTTCCGCCGGTGGAAGCGGGAGACCTACCGGGGCGGCGCCAGCGATCCGTTCATCGTCTCCTGGCCGCAGGGGATCAAGGCCCGGGGCGAGGTACGCACCCAGTACGCGCACATCATCGACATGGTGCCCACCGTTCTGGACCTGCTGGGCCTCGAGCCGCCCAAGACGATCCGCGGCGTCACCCAGTCACCCTTGCACGGCGTCAGCTTCGCCCACACGCTGCAGGACGCCGCGGCCGAGAGCAACCATCACACGCAGTACTTCGAGATGCTGGGTCACCGGGCGATCTACTACGACGGCTGGCGGGCCGTCTGCCCCTGGCCCGGCCCGTCGTTCACCGAGGCGGGCATGGGCTTCGGCCAGCCGATCTCGGCCCAGACGCTATCTGAGCTGGACGCCAACGGCTGGGAGCTCTACCACGTGGCGGAGGACTTCGCCGAGAACCACAACGTGGCCGCCGACCACCGCGACCGGCTGATCGCGATGATCGGCACCTGGTACGTAGAGGCCGGAAAGTACAACGTGATGCCGGTCGACGGCAGCGGCCTGGCCCGGATGGTCGCCGAGAAGCCGCTCGTCGCCCTGCCTCGCGACAGCTACACCTACCGGCCCGGCACGCAATCGATCCCTTTCTTCGCCGCACCCAGGGTCCTGAACCGCCCGCACAGCATCACCGCAGACGTCGAAATCCCGGCGGACGGGGCCGAGGGGGTGCTGCTGTCCCAAGGCACGTCCGCCGGCGGATACTCCTTGTTCGTCAAGGACGGCAAGCTCCGCTACGTCCACAACTACGTCGGCCGGGCCGTGTACGGAGTGGAATCCGACATCGTCCTAGCGCCTGGCCACCACACGCTCAGGTTCGAGTTCGAACCGACCGGACATCCGGATATGGAGCACGGCAAGGGCGCGCCCGGCAAACTCCAGCTCTACGTGGACGGCACCCTCACCGGGAACGCGGAGGCGCCCGTCACCAACCCGTTCGTCCTCAACCCCGGCGCGCTCACCTGCGGCGCCAACCTCGGCTCCGCGATCACCGACGACTACGCCAGCCCGTTCAAGTTCACCGGCACCATCCACAGCGTCACGGTAGACGTCAGCGGAGAGCTGATCGAGGACTCCGAAGCCGAACTACGCGCGCACATGGCCCGCCAATAGGACCCAACCGCGCCGGGAACCAGAGTGGCTGCACGTGGGGCGGTGCCAGCAAAGCCGCCATGCCGTCCCGTGCCATCGAGCGGCACGAACCTGGGAGCTGACCCCCTTCGCGAGCACGTCCTCGGCCTAACGCCGGTGCATACCGAAAACAGGCCTGTGCATGTTCGGGTTCCCTGACCGCTGCGGGTCGCAGCCTTCGAGGCGAACCGTGATTTGAAGATCATTGGTCAGCGCGCGGCAAGGGCGCTCACCCGGCCCAACTCGTGAAGCGTCAGCTGACTGGCGGCCAGGCCGACGGTGATGCCGTCGACCCCTGGCGGCTAAGGCTGCTTGTTCCGTTCCAGGATCCGTTGCTTGGCTGCCGCAAAGGCAGCGTCGGAAAGCACGCCCTGGTCGTGCAGCTGTGCCAGCTTGCGCAGTTGCGAGATCCACGATGTCTGGTCATCCGCAGCTACGGGCGGGGGTTGCGCTGGGGCGGGTGACGTAACGGGGATGGCTAGCTGGGCGGGGGCGGCGGCACCGGGGCTGGCCGGAGTCGAGAACTGCTGGCCTGCGGGGTTCACCCCGAGCTGACGCCAGAACCGCTCAGCCTGCGCCATGTACCGGGTTTGGGTGAGCCGCCCGGCGCGGAACGAAGCCGTCGCGCCAGACATCGAACGTGTGTAGCGCAGTTGTGCGTCGCTGATCTGAAGGCCCCGGCTGCAGACCGGACAGACCAGGTAGTCGTCCGTCCCATAGGGCACGACGGGCACGAAGTACAGGCGCACCGACTTCTTCGACCGGACGTGGTGGAGGAACACCTGGTTATGACAGTTCGGGCACACGCACGGCGCGATCTCGCCCATATCCTCCGGATGGCCTGGTCCGAAGCCGAAAACCACCACCATACGGTAATTAAAAGCCAAGGCACCCGCGCAGCGGTTCATCCCTGGCAGGTGATTAGGGCGACGTCAGCGGATGTGATCAGCATGGCCTGCCTCCGAGCGAGGCGCGCATCCCAGGACGCAACTCCCCCTCACACAGATCAACCTCTATGCGCAACCAGGATCCTAGGGACTTACGAACTTGGCGTGCACCGCGGCATCGAGCAGGCGCATCCGCTCGATACCGGGGTATCGGCGTGCCGCGGTTCCGCTGCCGGTTTGGTTGATTTAGCCGGCGGGTGGTGCTGCGGGAATGCCGGGCGGCGGGCCGGTGTCGGCGGCTCTCTGGCCCGAGGCCGCCTGGCCGTCGGCGGGCTGGCCGGCGGCGGTCCACTGGGCGCCGGTTTCGTCGCGGAACGCGGCGATGGCGGCGGCGATCGTCGGGAAGAAGTGGTGCGGGTCGATCGTTCGGGTTAGCCCGTAGCGTTCGATCTTGCGCCGTACCGGGCCCTTGAGTTCAGCGAACACCAGGCTGATGCCCTGGGCGTTCAGCGCCTCGTCCAGGTCCTCCAGCACATCGGAAGCGGTCGTGTCCACGTCGGTCACCGGCTCGGCGGCGATCACGATCCAGACCGGTGGCGGGTCGGCCCGGGCTAGCCGCCTGACCTCGTCGCGGAACGTCGTGGCGTTGGCGAAGAACAGCGGCGCGTCGAACCGGTAGATCACCAGGCCGGGCAGATGCTCCGCCTCCGGATAGGAGTGCACGTCGTGGTAGCCTTCCAGCCCTTCTACGCGCCCGAGCACCGTGTCGTAGGGCCACCACGCCCGGCGGAAGACGTTGAGGATGGACAGGGCGACGGCGATCGCGATCCCGGGCAGTACCCCGAGCAGGGCGACGCCGAGGAACGCCGCGATCGACAGCAGGAACTCGGCCTTGCGCTGCCGCCACAGCCGCGCGGTGGCGGGGATGTCGGCCAGGGACAGCGACGCGGTGATCACCACCGCGGCCAGGGCGGGCTGGGGCAGGTTCCGGAACAAGCCCGGGACCAGCACGATCATCAAGATGATCAGGACGGCCCCGGTGACCCCGGTCAGCTGGGTCTTCGCCCCCGACCGTTCGGCCACGGCCGTCCGCGATCCGCTAGTGCTGACCGGGAACCCCTGGAACAGGCCGGCCGCCAGGTTCGCGGCACCGATGCCGATCATCTCGCCGTTGCCGCGGACCTCCTGCCCGGTACGGGCCGCGAACGCCGACGCGGTGGAGATCGTGTCGGCCAGGGAGACCAGCGCGATCCCCAGGGCCCCGGCGAACAGGGGCCCGAGATCGGCCAGCCGGACGGACGGGATGGTGAGCGGCGGGAACCCCTTGGGCAGCACCCCGACCAGGCTGACACCGTGGTCCGCCAGGTGAAAGACCGACGCCGAGGCAATCGCGAGCACCACCATGATCAGCACGGCCGGGACCTTGGGCAGCCAGCGCTGCAGCACCAGGATCAGCGCGATCCCGGCGATCCCGACCGCGGCCGCCGCGGCAACCGCCTCCCCGCTGGCCAGGCCCTTGACCAAGCCGGTGACCTCGCCGATGAAGTCGTCGGCCTTGACCTTGAACCCGAGCAGTTTCGGCAGCTGCCCGATCAGGATGGTCAGGGCCAGGCCGTTCATGTAGCCGATCATCGTCGGCTTGGAGATCAGGTTGGCGATGAAGCCGAGCTTGGCCACGGCGGCCAGGATCATGATCGCGGCGACCATGATCGCGAGGATCGAGGCCAGTGCGACGGCGCGCTTGGGGTCGCCGTCGGCGGCCATCAGCGGCAGGATCGTCGCGGCGATCATCGGCCCGAGCGAGGAATCCGGGCCTAGCACCAGGATCCGCGACGGGCCGAAGACCGCATAGCCGAGCAGGCACAAGATGGACGTGTACAGGCCGGTGATGGGCGGCAGCCCCGCGAGTTCCGCATAGGCCATGCCCTGCGGGACCAGCAGGGTCGTGAGCACAACGCCCGCGACGACGTCCTTGAGCAGCCACTGGCGGCGGTAGGACGAAATCACCTGAAGGCCGGGCACCGAACCGAACATGGACACCCCCGGCCCTGGTCATACACCGTAATGGCACTTTCCCCCGCCGGGCGAGCCGGCGCATCACCCGGCCAGGATGAGGACCCGCGTGCCGGAGCAGACGATCCTGGCGGAATGACTCCTCACCAGGAGGCCAGGCGTCAGCCCGGCGAAGCGACATTCCAGGTGCCATATAACCATGCGTGAGCCGTTCAGGAGATTTATGCAGAACTGCTGCTGCAGTGGTGGTGCGTGTCACACCGGCAGGTATCAACGCGATTTCCCGTCGGCCTGGCCCACGCTGACACCGGCCTGCATCCTGAAGACGGCCAGATAGATCCGTGCGTGACCATACGACGGGCCGGGTCGCCCCTGGCCGGTATCCCGGCGCGGCAGCGGGGATCGTCCCGGCGTGAGCACTAGACCGAGGCTGCCACTGAGGAGTGCGGAGGCATCGCGCCAACCTCATCACATCCGCCGGAGGTAAGCGACGTGGCCAAGAAGAAGGACAAGCAGGAGCAGCACGGCGGGGAGGTCCTGGTGTCGCCGACCGCAGCGCGGCAGGAGGCCGGAGCCGACCCGCCGCCGAAGATGAAGCGCAAGGAGTACGAGCGGGAGATCAGACTCCTGCACGGCGAGCTGGTGGCCATGCAGGAGTGGGTCAAGGCGTCGGGAGCCAGGATCTGCGTCGTCTTCGAGGGCCGGGACACCGCCGGGAAGGGAGGCACGATCAAGCGGATCACCGAACGGGTGAGCCCGCGTGTGTTCCGGGTCGTTGCCCTGTCCGCCCCGACCGGCCGGGAGAAGTCGCAGATGTACATCCAGCGGTACCTCCCGCACTTCCCGGCGGCCGGCGAGGTCGTGATCTTCGACCGCAGCTGGTACAACCGGGCGGGCGTCGAGCCGGTGATGGGCTTTTGCACGCCGGAGGAGACCGAGCGGTTCCTCGAGCTGGCGCCGGCGGTCGAGAAGGCCATGGCCGATGACGGGATCCTGCTGCTGAAGTACTGGCTTGAAGTCAGTGCCGGCGAGCAGACCCGGCGGCTGGAGAGCCGTATCAACGACCCGCGGAAGATCTGGAAGCTGTCGGACCTGGACCTGAAGTCCTACAGCCGCTGGTACGACTACTCCCGGGCCAGGGACGCGATGCTCGCCGCCACTGACACCGCGTGGGCGCCCTGGTACATCGCCCGCACCGACGACAAGAGGCGCGGACGGCTCAACATCATCAGCCACCTGCTCAGCCAGGTCCCCTACAAGCCCCTCGCCCACCACGACATCACGCTGCCCAAGCGGCACCAGGCCCGCGGCTACGTGGAGCCGGACCTGCCGTTGCGGTACATCCCGGTGCCGTTCTAGACCGCCGCGCTCCGCACCGGCGAGTACCGAGCCGCGGCGTTAACCCGGCAGCGGCGCTTCACCCGGCCTGGGTGAACCACACTGGCCTGAGATCGGCTTGACTGTCTATGAGTCTATGAGAGGCGCCCTTTCGTGGTGATGTCGTCTGCGAGGGTCCGGGGAGGACAGATATGGCGCGCGAGGCCGATGGCGTGGCCGAGCGGGGCGGTGACCTGGTGGGCGGAGCGGGTGCCGCGTCCGGGACGCCGACTCATGCCACCCGGGGCCAGCGGTGGCTGGCCCGGCTAGCGTTCACCGCCGCGCTCGCCGCGGTGGTGGTGGTTCTGCTGTCCGGTGTGCTGAAGAGCATTACCGCGCTTCTGGTGGGTTTCGCGGGACTGGCCATCGGCTGCGCGGCGGCATGGTGGTTCCTGGCTCACCGCGGCGTCGTACGCTGGGTCGCGTGCGCGGTCCTGGTCGCGGCGCCGGTCGCCGTGATCGTGGTGTATGTCGCCGCCGGGCTGCTGTGGGAGATCGCGCTCAGCGTCGTGCTCGCGGCAGCGGCTGTGGCCACGGGGCGCGCGGCACTTAGCAGCGGTCGCTCTCCGGCGAAACCGCGCGAAGATGCGGCGGCGCCGCTGCGGCAGCCTTATCTGATCATGAATCCGTGGTCGGGCGGGGGGAAGGTCGGGAAGTTCGGGCTCAAGGACAAGGCCGCCGCGCTCGGCGCCGAGGTGGCCCTGCTCGAGGGTCCCGGAAAGGTGGACGTAGCCGCGCTGGCGCGCCAGGCGGTAGACGGCGGCGCCGACCTGCTCGGGGTGGCAGGCGGCGACGGAACCCAGGCTCTGGTCGCGGGCATCGCCGCCGGGCGGGACGTCCCGATGATGGTGATCTCGGCGGGCACCCGCAACCACTTCGCCCTTGATCTCGGGCTGGACCGTGACGACCCTGCCAGCTGCCTCAGCGCGCTCACCGACGGCGTGGAGCTGCGCATCGACCTTGGCCTGATCGGAGACCGCACGTTCGTCAACAACGCCTCGTTCGGCGCCTACGCCCAGGTCGTGCAGAGCCCCGCCTACCGCGACGATAAGTCCGGCACCGCGCTGCAGATGCTCCCGGACCTGCTGAGTGGCCATCAGGGAGCGCATCTGGTGGTCCGGGTCGATGGGCAGGTGATACTCGACGGGCCGCAAGCGGTGCTGGTGAGCAACAACCCGTATGAGACCGGCGACATCGCTGGCCTGGGCCGGCGCGCGCGGCTCGACCAGGGTGTGCTCGGCGTCGTCGGCGTCAAGATCGAGACTGCCGCCCAGGCGGCCGGGCTGCTGCGCAGGGCACAACGTTCGCGCAGCGTCACCGTGCTCACCGCACGCGAGGTCGTCATTGACGCCGACCAACCGGAGATCCCGGTCGGGATCGACGGCGAATCAGTGCTGATGCCCACGCCGGTGCACTGCACGATCCGCCCGCTGTCGCTGCGGGTCCGGGTCCCGCGCGACCGGCCAGGCGTCCCCGAGCCGCGGCCGCCCATCGACTGGGCACGGTTGCGCCACCAGGCGCTCACGTTCACCCGGGCTACGGCCGACGGCCCCGGCGTCCAACAGGAAACACCATGATCGCGGTAACACATCTTCCCCGCCGGTCGCGTCATGCCAGATCACCCGGAAGTCGCCGACCCCAAGCCTCTCGGTGCGGTAGAGCAGCCGAGCAATCGACGGTCGGCGTGACAGTGGTGCAACGTTCGGCAGGTTGGTGAACAGGCCCTATGCCCGCAGCACCATGGAAGATTCGGGGTGCTGCTCGATGGCTACAAGCGGCACGTGCTACGGGACCTGGACACGGGCCTGGTGACGCCGTGGTATGACTCCCGCCAACATGCCGGAAGCGACGTCACCGGGGACATCGCCGCCGGCCTTGACGCCGTCGGCCTGACCCGGCGGATCTGCACATCAACCGTGCCTGCCTACCGAGCCTCGGGCATGGTCCGGAGGCGCGCTGGCGACCTCGCCGTCCACCGCAAGGCGTGGCCGGAGCGCAAAACCGCCGGCGCAAGGCAAGGATCAGTCCACATCGACTTCGCCGCCGGGCAGCTGACTGCCCGCCGGCGTGACCATGCCATTCGAGCCAGGCAAGACCGTACGCTTCCCCAACACACACCTGTGCGGCCTGCCGGCGACGTGACGGACGCCTACACGGACACGTATTACGACCACTATGGGTCGGGGCGCCGGGAAGCCTTCTCCGACCCTAAGTACCCGCCGCGCGGGGGTTGGTACAAGGCGCACGTCGCTCAGCGCGAGGTGATGGAACCGTTCAAGGCGGCACGGCGCTGGCTAAGCGCGCAGCCAGAGCCGAGTACTCCATAATCGGCCGCCCGCCACGGGCTCAGGCCTGTGCCGGACTGCCCACCACGCTGCCTGCCCGATCGGCCGGTCAACGCCGGGTATTCATGGGTACTCACGGACAGCCTGGTACACCGGCTGACCTGCGGAAAAGCAGGCTGAACCGCCGCGCAAACCGACCATCGGATTAGCAAAGGGTCACGGCCCAGGTTCATGACGCCCCCCATGCGGGCGGGGCACCGCCATAGCCCAGGCGCCCGGGCGCGGCGCCAGGGTGGCTGGGCGGGGCGTTCCGCGGTATTCCCACGGGTATAAGACCAGGGTCTTCACTGGTACGATCTGCCCGGTGCCAGACGAGACTGAAACCGTCGTCTCAAAGGGAGCGCCGACATGTCAGGAACCAACGCCGACCTTATCCCCATCATCATCATCCCGGTTGTCGCACTCGGGTTCATGCTGGGCATGATTTTTTACGCCAACAGCCACCCGCAGTGGGGCAGCCAGGCTACGGGGGACACCGCCTCCACGCACGCGCTGGAGGGCGGCATCCCGACTCAGCGCCTGAGCAGCCCCGGGCCGGTGGTTCCTGGCGAGCGCCTAGGCAGGGCCGCGGACGAAGTCGCCCCCGAGCAGGTGCGGGCCAGCGAACCCCGAAAGGAATAGCACCATGACCGACACAGCCAACCAGCCGCGGCGGCCTAGTCGCGGGATATGCGTGGGATGATCTTGCCTGGCGACCCGTTCCGGAGTGCCGACGAGGCAGAAAGCAGCGGTGGCGGGGTGTGAACCACGGACGCTCTTGAAAACCATTAGGCGTAGGCGTGACGTCAGGGGTTAGGCGAATCCGGTTCCTGGCCCCCCCGATGGCGGCCTGAGCGACTGAACCGGCCACGCGGTGGATCGCCAAGGACGAGTCCGACGCTGCATCCAACCCAGGAGATCAGCATCCGTATCATCCGGATGGTTCACGATGCTGGATCCGGGTGGTGAGATGGGTCAGCGTACGGCCAGCTGACAGCAACGGTGACAGCAACGTCGGCAGCCAACCCCTGGCAATGACACCCGACAGCATCCGACCACGCTCGGATCCGCTTGCGGGCCAGCGCCCTCGGTTCCACGCCGCCCCTCTCGACCTCAACCCGGAAACCCGTTAGCTACTTTTCAGTTCTGCACGGCTGCCTGAAGACCTGCACCTGTACGACGAGGCGACGGCCTGGCCGCAGCCCTCAGGCAGCGCCGGCACCCGAACCGGCCGCCGGCTGGCAGCCGCCTGGCCCGGCCGCCGCTGCGTAACTCCGGCCGCCGCGCCGTCTGGGACAAGTACCCGCAAAAAAATCCGGTCGGGCACGACACCGTCGTGCACGCCCGCCCCAGGTCTCTGTCAGCATGCCCGGTGCACGGAGCCGGTTTAGCTGGCCGCTGCTGAGCGAGCTGGCCGCTACCTGGCTAGTTTCCGGTTGGCTGGCCGTTGTGGCATGGTCATCGGGTGCCGCTGGTGTTCGCCTTGTGCCAGGCTGCGGTGCGCAGTAGCCGCAGGCCGTTGAGGCCGACGATGACGGTGGAGCCCTCGTGGCCTAGCACGCCGAGCGGTAGCGGGAGGTGCCCGGCCAGGTCCCAGGTGGCCAGGGTGGTGATGATGACGGCGGCGATGATCAGGTTCGCGGTGACTACGCGGCGGGCGCGGCGGGACAGGGTGATGACGGCGGGGACGGTGGCCAGGTCGTCGCGCATGATGACGGCGTCGGCGGTGTCGAGGGCGAGGTCGGATCCGGCGCGGCCCATTGCCACCCCGGTGTGCGCGGCGGCGAGCGCGGGGGCGTCGTTGATGCCGTCGCCGACCAGCAGGACCCGGGCTCCCCGGGCCTGGAGGTCGCCGATGGCGGCGGCCTTGTCCTGCGGCAGCAGGCCCGCGCGGACGTCGCTGATGCCGACCTGGCCGGCCAGGCGCGTCGCGGCGCGCTGGTTGTCTCCGGTCAGCAGGATCGGGGCGGTGCCGGTTACCTCGGTGATCCGGGCGGCGGCGGGCCCGGCGGCCGGGCGGGTGCGGTCCGCGATGGCGAGCAGCGCGGCCGGGTTCCCGTCCAGGCGCATCACGGCGGCGGTCTGGCCGCCGTCTTCGAGCTGCGCGGCGTGGGCGGCAGCTCCGGCGTCCGGCTGGCCGCCGAGCAGGCGGGCCGGGCTGCCGATCTCGACGCGGTAGCCGGACACCAAGGCGCTGACGCCGCGGCCCGGGGCGGAAGTGAACTCGGCTGCGGGGGCGATGGCGATCCCGGCCTCGTGCGCGGCGGCGGCGATGGCGCGGCCCAGCGGGTGCCCGGAAGGGTTCTCGGCTGCTGCGGCCAGGGTGAGGATGTCGCGTTCGCTCAGGCCGGCGCCGGGCAGGATGGTGATCCCGGTCAGCCGCGGGGTGCCTTCGGTCAGGGTGCCGGTCTTGTCGAATGCGACCCGGGTGGTGGCGCCGAGCTGTTCCATCACGACGGCGGACTTGACCAGGACGCCGTGCCGGCCCGCGTTGGCCATCGCGGCCAGCAGCGGGGGCATCGTGGCGAGCACGACCGCGCAGGGGGAGGCGACGATCATGAAGGTCATCGCGCGCAGCAAGGTGGGCTGGAACGCGGCGTGAGCGATCAGCGGGATCGCGAACAGCAGCAGCGTCGCGGTGACCATGGCCAGGGAGTACCGCTGCTCGGCCTTCTCGATGAACAGCTGCGTCCTGGCCTTGGTCGCCGATGCCTGCTCGACCATGGCGACGATCCGGGCGGCGACGGTGCCGGAGGCGGGCCGGCTTACCTGTACCCGCAGCGCGCCGGTGCCGTTGAGGGTGCCGGCGAACACCTCGTCGCCGGGGTTCTTGGTGACGGGCAGCGGCTCGCCGGTGATGGTGGCCTGATCCACGTCGCTGGAGCCGGACAGCACCTGCCCGTCCGCGCCGATGCGCTCACCTGGCCGCACCAGGATCACGTCGCTGATCTGCAGGCTCGCCGCGTCCGCCAGCTGCTCGCCGCCCGTGTCGTCGAGCCGGGTGGCCTGCTCGGGGGCGAGGTCGAGCAGGCCGCGCACGGCCTGGGCGGTGCGGTGGGCGGCCACCGCCTCCAGGGCGCCGGAGGTGGCGAAGATGACGATCAGCAGGCCGCCGTCCAGGACCTGCCCGACCGCTGCCGCGGCTACTGCCGCGAAGACCATCAGCAGGTCCACGTCCAGCGTCTTGCGGTGCAGCGCCCGCAGGCCCGCCAGCCCCGGCTGCCACCCGCCGGCCGCGTAGCAGGCCAGGAAGAGCGCCCACGCCGCAGCACCCGGGGCGTGCGCGAGACGGGCGGCCAGCCCGGCCGCGAACAGCGCCGTTGCCAGGGCCGCCCACCGCACCTCGGGCAGCGCCCGCAGCCCGGCCCGCCGGGAAGCGGGCACGGCGGGCGCGCCCCCCGCAGCCGCGGTGGTGGTGGTCTCCAGCACGCTGACGGGCACCGGGGTCTCCTTCCCGGCGGGACGGCATGACCCGCCCACAATACCAGACTGATTGAAGACTTGTTCATGTGTTCCTGCGTGCTATGCTGGGTCCATGGGCCACAAAGACGCCGGGGAAGAACAGCCCGCGCACGCCGCGCGGCTGGACGCCGCGTCGGCCGCGAAGATCGCCACCACCCTCCAGGCCCTGGCCACCCCCAGCCGGCTGATGATCCTCACCCGGCTGCGCGAGGCCCCCTGCACCGTCACCGACCTGGCCGAGTCCGCCGGGATGGAACTGTCCGCCGTCTCCCACCAGCTGCGCCTGCTGCGCAACCTGGGGCTGGTCACCGGCACCCGCTCCGGCAAGAACATCGTCTACGCCCTCTACGACAACCACGTCGCGGCACTGCTCGACCAGGCCGTGTACCACATCGAGCACCTGCGCCTGGGCATCGCGGACATCCCGGCGGACGCCGCGGTCGCGGCAGGCTGACCAAGCCCGCGCTGCCCCGGCACGGTCACCGGCGCCGGGCACACCCGCCACCCTGGCCAGCCACGTCAGCCAGCCGAAGGCTTCACCACGTTCCTGCGCACCGGCCCCTGGCGCGTGCCAGCGATGCCGACCACCGAAAGGGAGCAGTTCGCCCGCGACGTCCTCGACATACTCCTGTCCTGGAGCACAGTCGACGACGACGGCCTTACCATGTTCCGGCGCGCGAAGCTGATGCCGCACGCCGTAGACCCCGCCACCCTCAACGCCACCAGGCGATACGGCCGCCTCATAGCCCGGCTCACCCTGACCGACGCCCACGGCGACCCGATGTCAGGCGCTGTCCGGCCGTCGCTGATCACCTGGTCGGCAGGCACGGTTGGCTGAGCACAGCGGGCTTCAACGTCACGGTGAGATGAGATTTACGGTGCGGCGCTGGCTGATGTCACGGGCTGACTCGGCCCAGCTCACCAGCATTTTGGCTGATCACTGGGCCTGAATGGCCCGTTTGGCGGTGATGCCGTCGTATACCAGGGAGTGCCATCTTGCCTGTGGGATTCTTGTACTGGTCATTCCGGCGCCCTGGCTTGTGCGGGTTTCTGTGTTGCTCGCCGACGCCTGACCAGCCACCCGGCGGCGGCATCGGCCTCTCCGTTACGGTCATCGCGCCGCTTCAGGCGTCCTGGTTGTTTGAACAGAGTTTCGCCTCGGCTGGGTACGGGCTATCCGGCAGGCATGAACGCGGGGGTGCGGTCGCGGTGCGCACCAAGTACCCGGCGCGGCCGGGCCGCCGGGTGATCGTGGTCACCGACCTGGCTAGCCTGGGCGGGCCGTCGCGGGGTGTTGAGGTCGCGGTCCGTGACCGCCTTGCTGCCGTTGTCATCGGGCGCCGCGAGTTGTCCGCCTGGCGGCTGTGGCCACCAGGCGGAGGCGTTGTGGGACTGCGCGTTTTACCTGGCGGCGCCCGCGATATAAGCAGCCACTATGTAGGTAGCGCGCCGGTCCAGGCTGCCGCGGGCTCGGCCATACCGGATCGTGGTCCGCGGATCAGCATGAGAGGCAGCTTCCTGGACATCGCGCAGCGGCACTCCCGCATCGAGTGCGGCGGTGCAGCTGCGCGAGGTGTGGGGTCCGTCCTACGAGACCGAGACCAACTACTTGCGCGTCTACCTGCCCCAGCTGCGCCGCAAACTAGAGCCCGAGCTTTCCCGGCCCAAGTACCTGCTCACCGAGTCCGGCATGGGCTACAGGTTCAAGACCTGAGGCAGGCACCACGCTTCGTTCGGCCTAGAGATGGCCGTGGGAATCGTCGTGCGGGCCAGGGTGGAACGGATGGTCGGCCTGGTGGTCGGTCAGCGGCTGATGGTGCACTGATGACCGAAGTTGTCTGCACTGGCTGTCAGTGGCCGAGTGGCCCAGGTGCTTGCAAGCGCCGTGCATCCTGCCGGTCAAGCGCGTCCTGGATTCCGCTGCCCTGCGTTCTGGTTGACGTCTAAGTTAGGCGCGCAACGTATAGCGCGGGTAGTTCTGAGCGTCCGGCGGCAGGCACCCGGATGCCCCCGGCCGAGGACGCTAGCGTGGCGTATCACTGGTGGCTGAGCTGGCGCTGACGGTTGCGTTCCGTTCCTGCGCACCGATCAGCGCGGCCTGGTGTGCCAGAGCCTGGTGTATCAGAGGATGTCGCGCCGTCGTGTCACGAGGACCGGAAGCGCGAAACAGGCCAGGGCGTAGGCGGCGAGGATGGCGAAGGCCAGCCCGGGCGCGACTTCGCCGAAGCCGCCCATGGGCCCGCCGTAGTTCACCTGCCCGAACAGCAGCGCGACCGTGTTGGTGGCGGCGTCGGGCAGCAGGTCGTAGACAGCGCGCGCCGCCCCGGGCATTAGGGTGGCGTAGTAGTCCAGCTGCACCTGCACGATCGTGGTCCACAGCAGCATGACGGCGAACGCGCCGGCCGCGCTCTTGAGCACGGTGCCGGCGGTCCACCCGGCGGCGCCCCAGGCCAGGCTCACGACGACCGCGATGCCGAACGCGGCGGCCAGCCGCGCCGCACCCGGCAGCGGGCCGACCGCCGGGGAGGCCGACCCGGTTAGCGTGACCGCGATTAGCACGGTGGATAGGCCCGCGACCGCGAAGGTCAGGACCACGCTTGCCACCAGGGCTACCGCGACGGCCACCGCCTGGCCTGCGGCAGTGCGGACCCGGCCCGGGGCCTGCAGCAGGGAGGTCGTGATGGTCCGGCCGGCCCAGCTGCTCCCGGCGGCCAGCGCGCCGATGAGGAAGAACGCGGCCGTTCCTGGCAGGGTCGGGTCGAACCCGATGCTGTTGAGCACGGCCGGGACGTACTGGCCGGGCAGGATGGCCGGCAGCACCTGGGATGGCGAGGACAAGACGATGGCCGAGGTGCCCGCGTTGAGGTACAGGACGTACTGCGCGAGGTAGCCGTCGAACAGCGTGACCACGGGCATGATCAAGACGAACGCCCACATGGCCGGCCACCGGCACATGACCAGCAGCTCGGCCCGGGCCGAGGCCAGCACGCCCGCGCCGCGGCCGTCGGCCTGGGAGGGCTCCTGCCCGATCGCGGGGGCGCGCCGCCGGGCGGACCGCGGCCAGGTGAACCGGGCGTGCCCGTCGGCGGCGACGTCGCGGCGGAGCACCAGCACCAGGGCCAGGCCGAGGAAGACGGCGATGTAGCCGAGCAGGATCCCGGCCGACTCCCAAGGGCCGACCGGCTGGTAGGTCTGCGAGCTGGCCCCGCCGCCGGACGAGCCGAACATGGACGTGAGCGTGACGACGCTGGCCTCAGGGAAGGCGTCATAGATGTGCTGGAACACCCCGCCGGCATTCAGGCTCAGCTCGTACATCTGGTCATCCACCAGGAAATACCAGGCCAGCGCCGCGGCGACGCCGCCGCCCGCGCTGCGGCAGATCGTGCCCAGCGCGATCCCCAGCGCCCCGTAGGCGACGCCGACAAGCAGTCCGGCCCCCACGCCCTCGCCGATCACGCTCCAGGCGGGGAAAGCGCCGTTGCCAGCCGCGCCGGGCGCCGCGGGGCCTGCGTACCAGCGGATCGCGATGCAGGCTACGGCGGCCAGCGCGAAGCACAGCAGCACGCTGACCGCGCAGGCGATCAAGATGGCCGCCGCCTGCCCGGCGAAGACGCGGACCCGGCCCGGGCCGGCAAGCAGCGAGGTCCTGATCGTCCCCCGTCCCCAGTCCCCGCCCGCGATGACCGCGCCGAGCACGATGAACGGCGCGGTGAAGAACAAGCTCCCGACGGCCTGGATGACGAACTGGCTGGGCAGCATGGCCGGCAGGTCCTGCGCCGGGGTCCCTTCCTGGGCGTACATCGCCGGGGTGTCCCCGAGGTAGCCCAGGAAGGAGAACAGGTAGGCCGTGACCAGCGTCAGCGCCGGCGCGGTCAGCACCAGCGCCCAGGCCACCTTGGACTTGCGCAGCACCAGCAGTTCGGCGCGCAGCGAGGCGAACACTGGCTACCGCGCCTGGCCCGGCATGCGCCGCCCGCGGCGCTTGCGCCTGCCCGCGGGCGGGCGCAGCGAGTCGGCGCCGCCGCTGCGGCCGCCGGTCAGCTCCAGGAACACCTCGCGCAGCGGCCGCCGCCGCGTCCGCAGCTCGCTGACCGCGAGGCCCGCCTCCACCAGCTGCCGGTTGACCGCCGCCGCACGGCCGGCGCCGGGCTCGGGCAGGACCAGGCTGAGCAGCTCACCGGACCGCCCCGCCGCCAGGCCCAGCCCGGCGGCCACCGCCGCGGCCTGCCCGGCCGGTTCGGCCCGGACCCACAGCCGGGCCTGGCCGCGGAGCTGTTCCGGGGATCCTTCGGCCAGCATCCGGCCGCCAGCGATGATCGCCACCCGGCTGCACAGCTCCTCCACCTCGCGCATGTCGTGGCTGCTGAGCACGATCGTCCGGTTCTGGCCGGCCAGCTCGCGGATCAGCCGGTGCATCTCCAGCTGCCCGGCCGGGTCCAGGCCGCTGGAGGGTTCGTCCAGGATCAGCAGCTCGGGGTTCTTCAGCAGCGCGGCGGCCACCGCCAGCCGCTGCCTCATCCCCAGGCTGTAGCCGGAGACCCGGTCGCCGGCCCGGGCCGCCAGGCCCGCCACGCCCAGCACCGTCTCCACCCGCGCGTCGGGCACCCGGCAGCGCCGGGCCGCGGCCCGCAGGTTGTCCCGCCCGGACAAGAACGGGTAGAACGCCGTCTCGCCCATCGCCCCGATCCGGCGCAGGCCCGCCGGGTCTCCCGGAGGCAGGCCCAGCACGCGGATCACCCCGGCGTCTGGGCGCACCAGGCCCAGCAGCATCCGGATGGTGGTGGTCTTCCCGGCCCCGTTCGGGCCCAGCAAGCCGTAGGTTTCACCGCGGCGGACCGACAGATCCAGCCCGTCCACCGCCGCCACCCGGCCGCCGAACCGCTTCACCAGGCGGTGCACCTCGACCGCGAACTCGGCTGCCACCGCTTCACCTCACATCCGGGTCTCAGTTCTGCGTGACTGTTCGTTCAAGATGTTCCTCCCGGGCCGTCGCATGGCGGCGGCTGCGGTCGTCCCGGCCTGCTGTCAGCCATAGTGCTTCAAGTGTGGCCATAGCGCGGGCCAGCCGGCTACCGGGCCGGTGCAGACGCCGATCTGCAGGCCGGTCCAGTCGTTCTGCACGCGGTAAGGGGCGTGGTAGGTGGTCAGCTGGCGGCAGCTGGCGAAGCAGGGCCGTAGCTGGCTGAGCGCGTCGACCATGAGCACGGTGCGGTCGGAGGCGGGTCCCGACATCCAGTAGGTGTTGTGGCCGGAGAGCACGCGCGGCAGGTGATCTGCTGAGCCGAGGACGTCGAGCGCGGCGGATTCTCCGTAGTATCCGGTAAGGATCGAGGTGGGGGCTGACCGGCGCGGACCAAGGTCGCGTCTTGGGCTGCGATCGCGCGGGTCAGCACCCAGGCCACCACGTAGACCACGATAAGCGTGACCGCGACGGCCAGGAACCGCAGCTCGGGGATGCGCCATAGCCTGATGAAGCCGACGATGACCAGCGGCGCGGCCAGCAGCCCCAGGTACAGGATCTGGGTCGGCAGCCCGCCCGCGTAATCGGCCGCCGAGCCGTTTTCCCGGTGCAGGGCGGAGGCCATGGCCAGTTGCGGCCACCCGTGCGCGGCCCGCCAGACGATGTTCGGCGCCCAGAATGATGTTCGGCGCCCAGCCAGGGCCATCTCGTGCGCAGCACGAAACGGTGCGCCGAGACGAGAATCCCAATACCGAGGCCGGCCAACAACATCAGCATCAGGTTGTTGGTCTCGAGCCTGGCACCGGCCGCAGCGCCCCCGCCCAGCCACCTGCGCCGCCGGTCCCGCAGCAGTGCCGTGCTGACACACAGCAGGACCACCGCCCAGGCAGGCAACTCCGGCACGGTCGTATTGCCGAGGTGTGCGGCGGCGAGGAGAACCGGCGCACGCCGTGGCCAGGGCGGCGAGCACCCGGCCGAACCGGCCCGCCCCGAACACGGCCCCCGGCCGGCGCCGGGATGACCCGGACCGCCGTCGGGCTGACGCCAGTGATGCCGGTGACCCGCGTCAGCAACGGGATGAGCGGCGGCTGGTCCACGTAGCCGAACGCGAGATGGTGCCCCGCCATCAGGAAGTACAGCTCGTCCTGCTGGAAGCCCTACCAGGCGCTGAACGCGAGCTCGACCGCCACGAACACCACCGCGATCACCCAGGCGAGCGCCGCGACGCGATCTGAGGAGGCAACCGGCATCGGCCGGGCCGCCGTGCTGGCCGGCACGGCAGTCCCAGGGTTAGAGGCGGAGCCGCCCGGCTGATCCATGACGATGCCTTCACGGCGAGTCCTGCCAGAAAGTTACCGGGCAGCCAGCCCGCCGTCGGCGGCATCGTCGAACTCGACGAGGAACGCAAGGCAGCCGCCTAGCCCGGCACGTGCCGTTGTCACTCACCGATCATTATCCCGCGCGTGCGGGTGCTCAGGTCAGCTGCAGGGACGACAGGACCCACTCGCCCAGAACATCCAGATCTGGCACACTCACCGCACGACCGCATCCCTGGAGGCATCCACTCCGAACGGCGGTTCAAGTGCGCCACCACGCCGGAGTCTGGTAGCGGGGTGTGAGATGCGGTGGGCCCGGGGGGCGGTGCACAGGGCTGGGTTCGCTCGCGGCTGACGCTGATGCCGGGCGGCGCCAGCCGCCAGGGTTGAGAATGGCAGCATGGCATACCGGCGGGCGGCCGTGGTGGCGGTGCTTGCCGACGTGCACGGCAACCTCCCGGCGCTCAGCGCAGTGCTCGCGGAGCCCGACGTCGCAGCCGCGGATGCTGTGGTGCTGCTGGGTGATATCGCGCTTGGGCCGATGCCCGCTGAGACCCTGCAGGTGCTGGCGGGGCTGGGCGAGCGAGCGATCTGGGTGCACGGCAACTGCGAGCGGGAGATGGTTGCTGCCTTTGATGGCATAACGGTGCCCGGGCCAAACGGCCCGCAGGCTTCCGCGAGCGCCGCGCTGATCAGCCGGCGGCACCGCGACATGCTGGATCGCCTGCCGCTGACTGTGACCCTGGAGATCGACGGCCTTGGCGTGTGCGGGTTCTGTCATGCCTCGCCGCGCCACGATGACGAAATGCTGCTGGTCGACAGCCCGGTGGAACGCTGGGACGCGGCCCTGTCCGGGCTCGGCGCCGAGGTCGGGACGGTGGTCTGCGGGCACACCCACATGCCGTTCGACCGGCTCGCCGCCGGGCGCCGGGTCGTTAACCCGGGCAGCGTCGGCATGCCTTACGGCCCGCCAGGTGCGCACTGGGCCCTGCTGGGCCAAGGTATCTGGCTGCGCCGTACCCGCTACGACACGGCGGCAGCCGCCGAGGTGATCGCGGCCAGCGGGTACCCCGACGGCGCGGCGTGGGCCCGCGAGTACGTGCTTCACCACTACTCCGATACCGAGGCTCTCACGGCGTTCACCCAGATCGCCGGCCAGCAGGAAGGCCCGGCGCGGTAACTGCCTGATCCGCACCCAGATGAGCAGCACAGCAACCCGTTTGACCCATCCCGGCCGGCGGGGGCCAGGGCATCCAGCACGGCCCAGGGTCAATCACGCACCGCTACCAGGAACCGCCGGGAACGCCACGCCGAGCGCCGGCTCTGTCGCGGTCCTCACATTCGACTGGCACGATGCTGGGGCGCCGTTCTGTGCGGCACCGTTGTGCTTGGTCAGGATGGTGCTCGCGATTGTCGGGTGCCACTTACGGCACTTCGCGGGCAGGGTCCGGACGGTAGTGAGAGACCAAGGACGAGTGGCACGGGGAGACCCGCAGGATCGACCTACCCGAGTGAGCGGCAGGCGGCGCCGTCAGGCGTAATGCGCGATTAACTCTTCGGACCCGTGACCTACCCCGTTTCAGCCAGAAAGGCCGAAGATCGGACGAATCTGCTGAGCCTGTCGGTACTAGGGGGTAAACAGCTTCCAGTGCCCCTCGGAGACGACTTCGACGTTGCCGTCGGTCACCTTGATGGCGGTCTGGTCGTCGATCGCGTACGTCGGCGCCGGTATCCTTGCGGCCCATTGTTCTGCGATGGCCACGTCTTGGTGATCCGCGTTGTCCACATGCGGAATAATCGCAAAATCAACCAGTCCGACTCCCTGAGCCTTGACCAGGATCATGCGGAGCTCGCCATCGGGTGTATCGAACACGATGTCTTCCGTCGAGAGCGCTTCACCGCTGCCGCGACGCGGATCTCGGTAAGTCTCGGCAAAGGTGGAGGTTGCTGCGATGCTCCCGGCGCTCACCCCCAGGTAGACCATCTCGCTCGGCAGCGACGGCAAGACGTCTGCCAGCCCGGACCGCCGCATCCAGTACGACAAGAACACTGGATCGCCGCCCCAGACCAGCAGGGCGTCGGTCTCCTGAACCGCCGGGACCCAGCATTCTTCGTCGATGCTTGGCAGCACGGAGAGCTCCAGCACGCCCAAAGACTTCCAGCCCAATCCGGCGAAGGGACTCTTGGTCCTTCCGCAGATCGCCTCCCACGCATGGCCAGCACCGCCGGGGAAGGGGTATATCGCGGTCGGGATGACCAGGGCGGTGGACTCCTCAACCGGCTTGCCCAGCAGGCCGACAAGCGCGTCGTGGATGCTCGTGTTCGCGATGCCAGCAGAGGTCAGCAGAAGTCTCACGGCGTTTCCTCTCTACCGAGCAGTGACATCAGGTAATCCTCCAGCTTGCCGAAGCTGGACTCCTGGCCGTCGTGCTTGGTCACGTGGTCACGGCCGGCCTTGTCACCGAACACCATCGTCACCGTCAGCTTGGTCACTCCGTCAGTCTCTTTCAGCGTGTCCGTCTCGACGGCCTCCGCGTCCGGCCAGCCTTCGAACCGCCACGTCTGGACGATCCGTGCCGGCGGCTCGACCTCCAGGTAGGTCCCGCGGAACGAGCACTGTTTCCCGTCCGGCGTCACGAAGACCATGTGGTAGTCCCCCCGGCGCGCAGGTCGATCGAGCAGACCGTCATCTTGTCCTCGAAAAAGGCGAACCAGTGGCGCACGTGCTCCGGCTTCGTCAGCACGTCGAAGACGAGCCCGATCGGCGCGTCGAACTCCCGGGTGGTGACGATCTCAAGTTCGCCCGGGTATTCGATGACTGCGGACCCGTGGCGGTCAGGTGTCACTGAAGGTCTCCTTGCCGTTGAAGCTCCTTGAGGTAGGCATCCATCCGGTCCAGCCGCTCGCCCACCGCCCGCTCGTACTGTGCAAGCCAATCGCGAAACGGCTGCAAGTGCGCCGGTTCCAGCCGGTACAGCCGGCGACGTCCCTGCGCCCGGCACCTGACCAGTCCCACCTCACTCAGCACGCGGAGGTGCTTTGACACCTGAGGCTGGGACATCGACAGATCTCTCACGATCGCCCCGACTGCCTTCTCGCCTTCGATTAGCGCGTCCAGGACTTCGCGCCGGTGCACATCGGCAATGGCGTTGAAGACATCCGACGTCGTGGAAGCGCGGGCCACCGGCCGACGATATTCCGATCCCGGCATATGTCAAGCCTCGAGATGGCCGAAACCCCTGGCTGCCCCTTGCCGCGCTTCACGGGTTCGGAGATCCACTACGGAATCGAGCACAGAGGCGAAGGAACGTCTCGCGGACCGTGCGCCGGCGTCAGCACGAGCCCTGCCGGCGCGCCCAGGAGCCAGCCGCCAGCCTTGTCCCGTGTCCGTCTGAAGTGCTCCAGAACGACGTGGTCTCCCGCTGGTCCCGGGTGACCCCGATCGCAGGCTAGGTGACCGTTTTCAGCCCAGCCAGGCAGCCAACCTGCCGCCTGCAGTAAGCGTTACCGATCCTCCGATACGGAACGAGACCGCTCACTCTCCCGAGGCCGAGCTGTCGCGCCAGAGCGGCGGGTACGCGCGCTGGCAGCGGACGGGCCCCAGTCACTGTGCGTGCCTGACGTCGGGCGAATGGTCCGCTGGGCTTCCGGACATTGCCGTCAGGAACGCGCACGCGTCATGCGCTGGGAGGCGAGCCCGGCAGCCTGACGCGAAGCGAGACGGTCAGGCAGGTGACCGCCCCACCTGTCCCATCACGCTGAGAAGCCGGAACACCTTGCTGGCGGGCGGACGCTGGGCTGCCCGGGATACGCCGGCCTGCCCCTGCCGCCCGGCTGCCCGGCTGCCCGGCACGGCGAGGCTGCCTGAACCAGATCCAGGCTCGTGCCCTTCAGCGTGCCGACGGTCACCACAAGGAAGCGCGGCGAGCCGCGACCGGCCCGCGCGGGCTTGGCTGGGCGGGACTAGCGCGGCGGGCACAGGTTCTGGGTCTGTCGGCCCCAGGCTGCGCCGGGGCGACGTGGCGGGGCCACCGAGCAGGTCAGTGCGCACTACGACGGTTTCCGCGACCCGCGTCAGGCGGCGTTCCAGCGAGTTCGGGCGATTGTGGGGTAGCCCCAACTGGAAGTCTTACTGGCCGCCAACGGCCACCGTCACCCAGCCACACCTGGCCTCACCAGGCCGTATAACAGCAGTTAAGATGGCTCATGCAGCCGCATCCCGCATCACCCAGCCACCCGCTGCGCTCGCCTGATACTCAAACAGGCCGCTTCGGCCGACAGTCAGATGGTTGTAGCGCATAGAAACAGTGCGCGACCGCCCCGCCGGCGCCGTCATCTGTCGGTCGGGCGGCCGTGCTCAGCGCAGCCGGACTGGGCCGCGATCACCCTCACCGACACCTCCCCGACGCCTGTGGTCACAGTGCCACCTGGTGGTCACCTGGTCGTCACCGTGCCGGGCTGGGGCTGGGGCACGGCCACCGACGTGCACCCGGCCCGCGCAGGGATCCTGCGAGAGCAATGCACCATCCTGCTCCCCGGCGATGGCAGGCGCACGATCTTCCTGGCAGCCAGGCCTGGCAGCACGTGGCTCGGTGCGACGGTGCAACCCGCCAGCAACTTGATGATGCCGGCCTGGGGCGGCAAGGTGACCGTGCGGCCCGCCCGCCGCTAGCCGCCTGCCGGGTCCAGGCCGGGCGCGGGCCAGAACGACCAGGACAAGCAGTTCTGCTGCCGATCTCCGCTCGGGCAGCGAGCCAGGTGGCAGGCACGGCGTTGCCGGTGACAATCACTTCATGTATCCGTTCGTGTGGTTATCCCGTCCCGCCGCGCCGTTCACTGCTCAGATCAGGGCTGACACGCCGGGACTCGCGGGCCGCCCAGCGGAACACGCCCCGCGCCATCAGCGACGGTTCGGCGGCGGCTCTGGCCTCGTTGACCTCCGCGCGCACCTGGTGCACCGCCGCGTCGTCGGGCGCGGCGAGCGCCGCCAGTTCGGCAAGGTCGCCGGCCAGCCGCAGGTCACCGGCTGCCGCTGCCGCCTGCGCCCGGCCAGCCAGAGCTGCGGCGCCGCCGGCCAGCCCGGCGAGCGCGGCCGCCAGCACCGCGTCCGGTGCGGGCTTGAGGCGGGCGGGATTGCCGTCGTACCAGCCGCCGTAGAGCCGCCACACGTTGCGGACTATGAACTCCGGGTCGTCGTAGACCGGCCGGAGGTATGGTTTGGCGGCCAGGTCGGCGGGCGGCCGGACAGCGTGGATGATCTCGTCGAGCCGCGCGCCGGCGTTCATCAGCGCGAGCGTCTGCTCGACCAGCGACTCCAGGTACGCGGCGGTGCAGGTCAGCGCCTCACCGACGCGCTCGGCGCCGATGACGGGCGGGCCGTGGCTGGGCAGCAGCAGATCAGCCCCGGCCGAAGCCATCTCCCGCAGCGCGGCCGCCCATTCGGCGGGGTAACGCTGGACCTTCTGCGGATTCCCGGCGTTAGGGGCCACCCACACGAACAGGTCGCCGGGGCACAGCACCCGGCGTTCGGGGACGAACACCCAGGTGTGGTCGTCGGTCTCGCCGAGCGCGTGCCGCAACTCGAACGTCAGGCCACCGCAGCTGAAACTGTCCCGGTCACGGTAGACGCGGTCTGGGTACCGGTAGTCCACCGGCCATTCCAGCTCGTCCAGGCCGAACTGCCGCCGGTTGATCACCGCGTTATATCCAGCGGTCCTGGCGTACCGCCCGAACCTGGCGGCCACCGCCTCATGCGCCACCACGACCGGCACCTGCCACCCCTTCGCCGCTGCCTCCTGGTCGTACGGCGCCACACCGAACACGTGGTCAACGTGACCGTGGGTAAACACCACGTACCGGACCGGGTCAGCGGACCAGGCGCGGACGGCGTCGAACATCGCCTGCGCGGTCTGGTGCAGGCCGGAGTCGACGAGCACAAGCCCGTCCGCCGTCTGGAACACGATCACGTTGGCGAAGCCGGGCACCACCGCGACCCCGTCCGCGACGGGCCCGGCGACGCCCATCGGGGCGCCGTCCGCGAACAGCCCGCGCATCGTGGCCTCACCCCGCCACATCCGCTCGGCGTACTCGGTGAGTGTGTCCACAAGACACCACGGTAAACCTGGCCAAGACCGGACCGGAACCAGCAAGGCTCCGACCCTTTCCCAGAATGTCCGGTGCC